>CEUZ01292246.1_pt1 | contig 101765 bp, 113 predicted proteins | sample 361511 | NCBI WGS metagenome assembly CEUZ01 (sample SAMEA2622822, study PRJEB7988) | marine metagenome | biome: marine biome (ENVO:00000447); feature: surface water layer (ENVO:00002042); material: "saline water (ENVO:00002010), including plankton (ENVO:xxxxxxxx)" | depth 5 m
GATATGAGCGAGTCCTCTATCAAGAGGTTAATGTCCGCTGATGATGGATCCCTTTCAAAGATAGAGGCCATCTGTGAAGCTGTGGGAATCAATTTTTTTGATCTGGCCCTTCTTGCTAAAGAAGATAAGCCAAGAAATTTTTATCTTACTAAAGAGCAAGATGCTTTCTTTGCAAAGAACACTCATTACTTTTATTTCTTCACTTTAATCTATGAAGAATTTTACTCTCTTTCTCAAATCAAGAAAAAGTATAAGCTCACTGAAAAATCTATGATGAAGTACCTAAAGAAGTTAGAAGATTTAGAGATGCTAGAGCGCCATCCAAATAACAAAATCAAATGGCTTATCCAAGGGAGCACTGCTCTTCCCGAACTTACAGGACTTGGAAAACATCTTATGCGAACTTCCATGAGGAATTTTTCTGATCTTATCCTAACTGATGGGGCCCTAGAAAAAGAGCTTAAGGGAAAAGAAGGAAGCTTTCGAATTAGCGAGCTCTACCTTAAAAAAGAGACGGTTAAACGTTACCGAATGGAGCTTGATGAGCTGGCCGAAAAATACGCCAAGGAATCTGATAGGGAGGAGCGTATTTATGGGAAAAACGAGCTTGAGCTTTACACCACTCTTGTGTCAGTTCTTCCCATGGGGCTTTATTCGGAAGATATCCCAAACTTAAGTTAACTGCCCACTTTTGAGGGGCCTCTTTTTCCGATATTTCAGCTAGATAGCCACTTTTTAGGGTATTTTTTATTTATCCGATAAGATCTTATATCAAAGGCAATATATAAGATGCGCATTCTATTGATTCTTTCATTTTTCTGGTCTTGCTCACTTTTTGCTTTAAGTGAAACCGACGCTGTTTACAAGATCACGACAAGAGATGGATATACCTACACGGGACAGCTAGAAGAAAGTAGAAACGGGCAGACCTGGATAAAGCTTGAGAACGGCAGGTTTCCCGTACAGACTCAAGATATAGAATCAAAGGTCATGATCAAGCCTAGTAGCGCAGAGGCTCAAAGAATCGCCAAAAGAGATGAAGCCACCGCGGCCCTCGCTGATAGTCTATTGAAAACGAAAAAAAGAGAAGAAAAGAGAAAAAGACAGTTTGAGGAAAAAATTGAACGCCTTGCCCGCCATGGGGCTTCAAGAGACTGCTTGCAAAGTCTTAGAACTGAGCTCGATCCGTTTAAGGATAATAGCAACACCTTTGAAGAAATTTTTTGTAGTCTCCAAAAAGATAAAATGCGCTCTCACTTAAAAGACCTTAATAAAGGCATGGGAACAAATTCATCAAACCTAGAAAATAAAAAGCTTATCTACAGTGAAAGACTTAAAGAGTTTAACTTTAAAACCAAGTCTTCAAAGAGTGGCTTAACGAGCGGCTTTGATCCCTCTGTTTCAATTGCAGGGCAAGGAAATATACTCGAACTTATTTATAAATATGATGAAAAAGGAAAAGCCAAAAAAGGAAAGATAAAGGGACTTGAAAAAGAAAGAAATCCTTCTGATTTTAAAAGAGGTTTATTCTCTCATTTAAATAAAGACCTCGCTTGTCTAGAACCAGGAAAAGTTAAAGAAAGTTTAGAGAATCTTCTCGCGAATATTAAAAAAGGAATTAATTACTACCAAGGGTTCAGAGGAGACTATTGTATTCCAGCGGAAATATATAATGGTAAAAACTTATCTTCAGATAACTCAAAAAATAAAGCAGCCAGTGAATGTCCAAGTAACAGGTCCGAGGATTTCAAAGAAAAGCCAGAAACCTACAGAGAGAAATTCGCTTGGTGGGTCAGTGGAAGACAAGAAGTGGTCGTGATAGATCACGAGCATTTATACTGTTCGAGAAACTCATGTAACTCAGAAGATTCAAAAGACAAGACCCCTATTCCAAATGATATTCCTTTAAGAGAGTTTGCCGGAAGAATAAGTCAAACCTCATTAGATTCAGGGATGCTGACTCCTGCCATTGCCCAGGAGGAATTAAGTTTAATTCAAGATGAATTCGCCAATCAGGTTGGCGAGGACTTCAAAACCGTTTCTTCTTTAGTTATGTCCATGGCCAGCTGCTTTGATCTTGAAGAGGCCAAAGAGGCTTTAAAGGAAGGGGGCAAAGGGGTTTTAAAACATTTAGGTGGTGCTGCCGTTGATAAGGTAGGAACTATTTCAAAAGCAGGTGACTGCGGAAAAGTTCTCTCTGATGGAATCACTATCTTTAATCGATTTAAAGAAAACTATGGTGGCGCTCAAAGACAAATTGAAAGAAAAGCCAAGGAACAAGGTTTACAAGGTGAAGAAGTTCCAAAGTTTAGAAGCAATGAAGAGATTATGAGTAGCTCAGGTGTATCTAGTGAGGTCGTTAATTGGATTACTGAAAAAGCTGATGCACTAGATGACCACGATGGTTTTTCTGCCGTTTCATTTGTAAACGATGCCAAGGGAATTCTTGTAGATAACGCTAAGGAAGGAAAACAAGGTGTAGATTTACTTAAGGTCGATCTCAAAGATCCAAAAAAACGAAAAGGACTTGTACAGCTTGTCGGTGGTATGACTCATTTTCTTCTTGAAAAAGCTGCAGACTGGGATATGGCCCAGCGACAACTAGAAATTGATAAAAGAAAAAAATCAATCGCCTCTATGGAAGATCTCTCCAGTAAATTAAGTACAGCTCGAGATGGAATGCATAAGCATTTAGCAAAGCTTAAAGACGCCCAAGAGGCCGTAGAGCATTTAATGATTGAAATGAATTCTAAATGTAATCGTCTTCAAAGTTCAAAAATAATACCTCTGTCCCTAGCAAACTCTAACCTTTCCCTCGCTAAAGACTGTAAGCTCTCTGAAGCAGACAGGGTGTATATTAAATCTCTTGAACAGATTAGTTCTCCTGAAGCAAACTACAAACTCCAACTTCCTTTTGAATAAAGTGACAAAGTTTTAAGGTTTTAGTAGGATTATGACAAGGAGTATTAAATGCTTGTTGTTGTATCACCTGCTAAGAAATTAGACTTTGAAAATCCTGCCCCCACTAAGAAGTTCACTCAGCTCACAGAGCTTGAGCGCTCTAAGATTCTTATTGAGAAATTAAAGAAGACGGATGCTAAGACCATCGCCAATATGATGAAGCTAAGTGATTCCCTCACGGAATTAAATATTAAACGTTATAAAGAATTTAAAACTCCCTTTAATTTAAAAAATGCTAAGCAGGCCATGTTCGCCTTTAAGGGCGATACTTATGTGGGCCTTAATGCTGAGACCATGAAAGAAGATGATATTGAATATGCCCAAGATCATTTAAGAATTCTTTCTGGGCTCTATGGGCTGGTCTCTCCTCTTGATTTAGTTCAACCTTACCGCCTTGAGATGGGAACCAAGTTTTCCGCTGATGGCTCAAAAAATCTTTATGATTTCTGGAGTGACTCTATTACTGGGAAATTAAATAAGCTTTTAGAAAAAGAAGAAACTCTTGTTAACCTTGCGAGCAAGGAATATTTTACGGCCATTAATTTTAAAAAACTCGACGGAAAGGTTATCACCCCCATTTTTAAAGAAAAGAAAGGGGACGACTTTAAGATTGTTAGCTTTTTTGCAAAAAAGGCCCGCGGCATGATGTCTCGCTATATTATTGATAACCGAATTGAAAACGCCAAAGATTTATCAGACTTTGACGTTGATGGATATAAATTCAATAAGAAATTCTCTACAGAGTTAGAGCCCGTTTTTACTCGCTAAAAAGCGGCCATAACAAACAAGCTTCCCGTACAGACAAGACCACCTGTATATAAAATAGTTCTCAACTTATCTTTGTCATATATATAGCTTAGACCGTAGGCAACTCTAAGAACAATAAAGCCAACCGCTACCATATCAATACAGGATTGATCGGTTCCGGCGATCATCGATAAAGTCACAGCGGCCGCAAAGGGTGCGAAGTTTTCCCAAGAATTATCATGGGCGCAGCGAGCACGATGGGCCTTCCCTTCAAGCTTTGCCATATAGGCCCTTGGGTCAGAATTATGTTTCCCGGCCTTAAAGCCTCCGGTAACTTTGGCATAAGCAATAAAAATCACCGGTAATAAACTGGCGATAAACACACATAAGATAGCAATATTCATAAGTTCTCCTTCCTTTAAGTATAGCCTAAAAGTACTTGAGTAATTTACTTTTGACTCCTTTAGTTGGTTCTTCTTTATACCGATAAATTAAATAGAGAGGTCAGTATGAAAAGTACAAAATATTTATTTTTGTTTTTAAGTCTTTGTCTTAGTTTAAATGGGTATGCAGGAACCAGTCTTTCTCCTGTAAGGGGCTTTGTCACAAAGCTTGCCAATAAATCTGTTCCTAAGGCCCATAAGAAATTATTAAAGGGATTAAAAAATCCTTCAAAGCTTGAATGGAAATCTTCTGATCCAGAATTAAGTAAAAAAATCTTAGAAGAGATGAATAAGAAAAAAGCTGCCATTCAAATTGATGAGAATACTTTTATTGTTAAGGCCAAAGGGCTCAAGATTGAAGTGGTTCTAGTAGATTACTTTAGTCGAACTGTTTTAGTGAATGGCAAAGAATATATTTTTAGTAAGGATAAAAGCCTTAGGGCCCATATAGATGGGATGCTAAAAATTCTAAAGAAAAGAACAGCCTCACATAATCCTTTTATTCAAGATGCCCATGCTTTACTTCCCCTTGTGTTTATTATCCCCGCTATTATTGCGGCCAGTGGTGCTGCCGTTACGATCGATGCGTTTATGAGCACGGCAGTTAATGATATGAGAAATATGGACCCAGAAACACAAGCAAAAATTAAGGCGCTAAAAGAAAAGTATAAGGAGCGAGCTGATGTTTGTGAATCAGACCTTGAAAATGCGAAGGCCTCAAATAGCAAAGGACATATTGAGCAATTAACAAGTGTTCGAACCCTAGGGCAGCTTCATAAGGTTCTCAATACAGAACTTTATAATACTTGGTTTAATGGAAAGTCTCAGATCGACTACGATAAGCTAAGCTGTACAGAAGTGGCTCAAAAAAATGAGATTTCCTCTGGAACCGTTACCGGTGTAACAAGATCGCCAGGCAGATTACTAGGAGCTCTTTGTAAAGAACAAGACAGACTTAACGCTTGCTTCGCTGCCACGGAAGAAGTCATGCGAGATCAAGGGATTAAAATCAATGAGCTTCGCTCACCTGATCGCCGTGGTCCTTTTGAGGATATCTACGAAGAATATAAAGAAATCAAAAATATCAATAAGTAAAAAAGGGGGCCGGACGAGCCCCCTTCTTCTTTACGCATCAGAAAGTAGTTTATTCCAGGAGCCACCACCTTCTGTCAGGCTGATTTTTCTTGGCTGCGCTTTCTCTTGTTTTGGGAGAGCTAGATAAAGCACGCCATCTTCTAAATGCGCTTCGATCTTTTCAATATCCACGTCTTTAGGAATCGTTACCGTTCGGCTAACCTCTACGGCCTGCGCTTCCTCTTCATCAGAAAAAGCATCCTTTCTTTTACCTTTAATATGAATCCAGTTTTCTTCTTGCTGAAGTTCTAGAGTTGATTTATTAACTCCTGGCATATCAAGGCTTAACAAGAAAGCTTTGTCTGTTTCTTTAAAGTTATGGGTGGTCGTTTGGGGACGTGCGCCTTCCCAAATATTTTCCATATTTTCCATAACTTCCTTAAGGTCCCTATCCACGCCCCAAAAGGCCGGCTTAAAGTGAACTCTTCTTGTTGGCGAAAATGTATACATATAAACCTCCTATAATTGGTTGTATTTCTTTCCTACCTATAAGTTGGTAGTCCTTTTTTTGACGTCAAGGGTAAGGCAAAAAAAAAGTTTTCTGATATTTTTTGTCAAAATTAATGTCAAGAAATTGCAAATTTAAGCAGCAAATATTGACATTTTTTTTGGAGATATTATTCTATTTTTGGACGATGATTATTCATATGATTTTGGTTAGTAGCTGAGATTGTAATTGTCCCTCAAAGCTCCCTAATCAAATTCATAGATAATTAAAGTCTAAACTTAACTTTAGACATAGGAGGTCTGTATGAGAAATGCGTTTTTTGACTTCGAAGAAGTTTTAGAAGCGTCTCTTGATTTTGGAGTTCCAATGCCTAAAAAGGCTAGGACTTCACTTTCTAGAAGACTCGACCTTCTTCGAGAAAAACTCCCGGTCAATGCTTCAATTGATCTACATTTTTTCGATGAAGGAGCAAAGCTTCGAGGTTGTCTTAAAATCAGAACATTAAACAGGACGTTTAGTGCCATCTCTTTTGGTCGTCATCCCCAGAGTATCTATGAAAATCTCGAGGAAGACATTAATCAACAAATATTAGATTGGAAACAAACTCGCTTTCCTAAGGAGGTTTATCATGAAGCACAGCTTTATTCCTAAATCCTTCTCTAAGGTGGTTGGGGCGGTTAGCCCTATTGAGTGGGATAAGTTTGGAAAACCTAAAAAATTTAGTATCTTCACAGAATGGGGAGAGGATTACATCGTTATTAATAAGGATCAAGAATCCATGTTAAAGCCCTTTGTTAACAGAGTTGTTGAAGCTTATGGATATATCCATAAAAACGATGATGGGGATAAGTTTTTAAGCTTAAAAAAATTGAGCTTGGTTGGCTATCCAGGAGGTGCCCCCGCGGAAGCACAGCCCTATACCTACGATAACTACGATCATTTTGAGGAGTATCCAGTGCATATTCCTTATGATGAATTTTCAATGGCCGGATAACTGGAGGTTATTATGACTGACGAAATTGTTGAAGAGGTGCAAAAAATTAAAGAGCATTTAAAGGAACTTGCCCCGGAGGCGACGGACGTAAAGATAAAAATTAATGAAAAGAAACCTGGAATTTTTGAATCAAAAATAAGGGTCAACTTGCCGAGGAAGAAGTCACTGCTGGCCTTTAAAAGAGGTCTCGACCCTTATTCGAGCTTGCTAAAAGGTCACCAGGCCATACTTAAGCAGCTCTTCAAAAGAAAAGCTAAACCAAAGCGATACAAATTTCCCATGGTTGCCGCCTAGCTTTTCTTTCAAAGAGGGGGCCCTCGCCTTGGCCCCCTTTTTTATGCTATAAATCTGGGATGAACGAAATCTCAATTGAATCTCTTTTTGCCCCCATGAACCGACCGCAGTTTTTTGAAAGTTATATTTCAAACAAGCCTATTGTCGTTCACGGTTTAGAAGATAAATTTAAAGAGCTAACAGATCTTCCTTTTTTAAAAATGAGCAGCTTAATTGAAAAATGGCCTGAAACGGTTAATGTTTATAATGAGGGAACTCCTGACGAAGTTAATTCTTCAAAATGCTCCCCCGTAGAGGCCTTTGATCTTTTTAATAAAGGAAGAGGTTTATATTTTGATGACCCTAATCGCTTTGATAAATTAATTGATGAATGGTTGCATGTTTTAAGAATGGATCTTGGTTTATCAAATCTTACTTATTCAAGAAGTCTGCTCTACGCCATTCCAAGTGGTGGCGGAACCGCCGCTCACTTTGATCAAAATATTAATTTCGTCTATCAGGTAAGTGGAACTAAAAAATGGTGGGTTGCTCCAAATACAAGTGTTCAAAATCCTATGACCAGGCATACTCTAGGTCATCCAATAGACCCAGAGCTAGCGTCCTATGCGGAAACCTTAATGCCAGAAGACTTTCCAACAGAGGGTGCTGAGGAGTTCACTCTTGAACCCGGGTCATTTATGTTTTTACCCAGAGGGGCTTGGCATAAAACTCAGGCCCTAAGCGATAGTCTATCTTTGAATTTTACTTACTCCGCTCCTACTTGGATCGATGTTTTAACTACGGCCCTTAGAGGAAGATTGGCCCAGTCACCTCTATGGAGAGAGACTGCAGATTTTGTGAATGAGCCTGACTTACATACCCATGCCATTGATAAATTTGATTTTCTTTTGAAAGAACTCTCTGAAGATGTTCCGACCTGGAAGGCAATGGATATTTTAGGGGCCACAGAAGCGGAAAACTTAGAGGATTAGTCTTTATAACGGATAATGACGCTTTTTTTCATGGTCATATTTCCTTTTCGAAAATCAAGTAATCCCATGCGCATTAGATGTTTTAATGTTCTAGCAAACTCTTGATCATCTAAGGCATAGTCTTTATGTTGACCCCAAAGACCTTTAAGCTGTTCTTTAAGTTTCTTATCTGTAATCTTAAATTTTCCTAAATCTCTTAAATGATAAACGATAAAAGCGTCTTCTTTTTCGATTTCAAAACCAAGCTCATCTAAAACAATTTCAACAAGACCTACACCGGTTAGAAGTTTTTCTTCCTTTACCGTTTCATTAAGGGCCTGATTAAGGCCTTCAAAAAAAACATCCGTTTTGAAGAGAATATTTTGATAGGTTTGAGTTGTTCTTGTGGTTGAATCGTCGCTTACACTAATGGCGCGCCCTAACCATTTTGCTAAGTTATCTTTTTTGTTGAGTTCTACTCGCTCTAAAATGGCTTCAATGGTTTCTTGCATGCCCTTGTATATGAACTCATTGCGTTGCCGTCAACCCATGTTCACCATCTTATGAATTTAACGCATCGAGCACTTTAAAAAATAGTTATAAATATAATATAGTTACCCATGGAAAAAGGATTCAAATTATTTTTAAAAGAGGCGCTTGAGTCTTCTCCCGAGACTTTCGAAGAAAAAAGACAGCAGCTTCCGACCACCCTCTTATTCGCGGTTCTATTCTTTCTCCCCTATTACACCCTCATCCTAATTCCAAACTACGGAATAGATTCTATACAATTCAAAGAAGATCTATTCGCAGGAAACTTTGTCCTAGGTGGTTTTGTCTTAAGCATTCTTTTTAGTAAGAAGTTAAAAAAGGATATTGTCCTTTGCCTTCCTGCCTTTGGTGCACTATTTGCCTCTTATCATTTTTTAACTCATCAAGAATTCCACACTGCTCGACCTTATATTTGGGTTTATGCACAGCTTTGTACCATTATCTTTGTTACCACTCTCGGGACTCTTAGATGGAACCTCATTCTCATTTTTCTTATTGTCACGATTCCCACTACTTTAAGTTTTCAGTACGAGCATATAGTTCTTAAAGACGTTATCGAAAGACAGGCCGTAGTTTACTTTATTGGTATAGTCATCATTTACTATGTTTACAGACAAACCGTTAGCTCGAAGGAGTTAAGACAGTTTAACGAGAAAGCTAATCTTATCCTAAACTCATCAGAACTTGGAACCTGGCAATGGAATCTTCAAACAAATGAAGTGATCTTTGATAAAAGATGGAAAGAGATCCTAGGCTATGATGAAGCTCAAATCGAAAACTCCTATGAGAACTGGGAGAAGCTAGTTCATCCAGAGGATCTTGATAAATCAAAAGCCGCTTTTACTGACTATTTAGAGGGAAAAGTTCCCCATTATGAAGTTAAATTTAGAATGAAACATAAAGACGGTCATTGGGTTCCGATTATCTCAAAGGGAAAAATTCTAGAATGGGATCAGCAAGGAAATCCCCTTTTCTTTAATGGTACTCATTTTGACTTTAGTATTCTTGAAAAACTTCAGGCGGATCTTGAAAATGAAAAGCTTAAATTAGTTCACTCTTCAAAGCTTGCTACCCTAGGTCAAATGGCCGCAGGGGTCGCCCATGAAATCAATAATCCCCTAGCCATTATTTCAAATGCCAACCTTTTATTAAAAAGATCCGATAAAGAAGGAACTAAAGAAAAAGTGGCCCAACAAATCGATCAATCCGTAGAGAGAATTTCAAAGATTGTTAATGGTCTTAGAAAATTTACTAGAGTATCAGATGATTTTTCAAAGCAGCGAAATAATCTTCATACGATAGTAAGCGAAACTTTGGAGCTTATTGAATTCAAAGCAAAAAGTGAGTTCGTTGAAATAAAGCCTCATAACTTGCAAGACGTAGACGTCAATTGTGACTCAATGGAAATTCAGCAAATTTTAGTAAACCTAATTAATAATGCCATTCAAGAAAACGCACAAAAAACTGATTCCTGGGTTCAAGTCGAAATGAAAAAATCAGATGAGTTGGTGGAAGTTATTATTAAGGACTCAGGAAAAGGAATTGAAGATTCAGTCATAGAAAATCTGTTTAATCCTTTTTTTACAACCAAAGAAGTTGGCGAGGGTACCGGCTTAGGTCTATCCATTTCGCGCAGTATTGCCGAACAACATGGTGGTAGTCTAAACTACGAGCTAAGAGACGGGCATACTGCCTTTGTCCTAACTCTTCCCGTGGTATAGCTATGTTTTTTGAACCACCTATTGCTTACGAGCCCCCAGTTTACAGACCGCCATCAGAGTGGCGCTCTCTTCTTATTCAAGTGACGATTGGTTGTTCCAATAATAAATGCACCTACTGCGATATGTACCGCTCTAAAACTTATCGAGTTAGACCAATTGAAAAAATAAAAGAGGACCTCGATAAATGCGCTGCTAGTGGAATGAATCCAGACAAGATTTTTTTATGTGATGGAGACGCTCTTGGGGCCCCTATGGAAGTTCTTGAGGAGACTCTTGATCATATCAATAAGATTTTTCCTAACAATCGAAGAGTAGGAATATATGCAACAGCAGAAAATATCTTAGAAAAATCTGAAGCCGAGCTTAAAACTCTCGCTTCAAAAAAACTAGATATCGCCTACCTCGGACTTGAAAGCGGTGATGATAAAGTTCTTCATATGATCGTAAAAGGAAATACTGCCCTCGATATGAAAACGGCCTCTTTAAAAATTAAAGATTGCGGTTTTAAACTCTCCACCATTGCTATGCTTGGTGTTGGAGGAAAAAAATATTCTAGGCAGCACGTGGAAAACACGGCCAAAATGTTAAGCGCTACAAATCCTCAATTCTTTTCTTTTTTAACAACTTTTTCAGTACCTGGAACTCCCTACCACACCATGATTGAAAGAGGCTTGATCGAGCCTTTAACTTCAAAAGAACTTCTTATTGAAATGCACGATATCCTAGAGCTCTCTAGCTTTGATTTAAATCAAGTCATTTTTAGGGCGAATCATGTTTCAAATGCTAATCCCCTCGGAGGTAACCTTCCGCGAGATAAGGACGAAATTTTAAAAACCATAAAACATTGGATCGCGGGAACCCCTGAAGGAGTCTATCCCAAAGCACCGGCGAGAATGTGACTAGGCGGTCCAAGAAACCTTATTTTGGGTAAATTAGAGCAAATTAGCGCAAAAATCCCTTAAATTGCCCTTAAATCCCCATTCTTTTTGGACGTATGCCCTCTCCATCGGAAATAATAAGATGAATTAACTCAAAAGGAGACATATATGGCTGACGAACCAAAAGGACTTAAGAAACCAGTTACCCTTAAAGCAGAGCTTGCCTCAATGCTTGGAGCAACTGAACTTCCACGTACTGAAATTACAAAAAAACTTTGGGATTATATCAAAGAGAATAAACTACAAACAAAAACAGAAAATGGTGCTCCGGAAAATGCTGGAAAGTATATTGTTGCTGACGCCACACTTCTTCCGATCTTCAAGAAAACTAAATCGACAAGTAAGTCAGGAAAATTAACTGACCTTACTAATCTTCAAGAAGGTCAAACTATCAACATGATGCAAATGGCTGCTGTTGTTGGTGCAAATATCGAAAAATAAAAAGATAAAGGTGCTTCGGCACCTTTATCTTAATTCTTCTGCAAAAATCTTTTCAGTAATTTTCCAAAATTTATCTTGTTTACGAGCGATAATAAACTTTGGCTTTCGAAGTAAATGACTATGCTCAAGAACATCATCTACATTTTTGATATAGGCACTAAACTCCGGTCTCTTTAAGTGAGAGCGAAGAAAGTTAATATTAAACTTTTTAAGGCTAGTGCTATTACTTAAATAGTGAATCTCATTAAAATATTTTGAATCAAAGTCGTAGTAGCGCACGTCTAAATAAGGATTCCCGTTCTTGTCCACCTTTTCTTCAAGGTCAACAGAGTCAGGCGTTAAGACGTGGGCGTTCTTTGAGAGCTTAGCTTGTTTTAATTTTGAATCAGCGTCGATAAGTACCGCAGAGCACTCCGTGCATTCTCTTGCGGTAATATCATTTTCCATCCCGCAAGAATGACAAATTTTGAAACGAAAACGATAACCACATGGAAAGATCTCAAGGGAGTTTGCATCCTGAGTGGCCCCTCGGCACTTACGCCCAAAGTGCTCAACAATATCCCCATCCAAATTTAAATGCCCCCAGAAATTATTTTCAAAACCACATTTAGGGCATGGAACAATAACCGCTTCACTTTCTTTTGAAGGTTTTTTATCACTTATCTCGGGAGTATAAATATCATGTCCCATTCCGGTATAGTCCAAAACATAGCAATCTTTTTTATTATCATCGAGACGAAGCCCTCGCCCAATAATTTGCTGGTATAAACTTACCGATTCAGTGGGACGAAGAATGGCGATGACATCCACATGGGGAGCATCAAAGCCAGTGGTTAGAACGGAAACATTTACAAGATATTTAAATTCTTTATTCTTAAATTCCTCAATAATTTTATCGCGTTCGTTATTATCTGTATCACCAATAATGATTTTTGCCTGACCACTAGGAAGACATTCTAGAATTTCATGGGCGTGCTTTACCGTACTGCTGAAAATCATCACCCCTTGGCGGTTATAGCTTTCTGTAATATCGATAATATTTTTTATAATAAGCGGGGTTAATCTTTTTTGCTGATTTAAAAGCTCCTCAACTTCAGAGGTGCTATACATTCTTCCCGATTCAGTCAGTTCAGAAAAATCATAGCTGGTCACAGGGATATCAACTTTAACTGGCTGAGTAAGAAATTTATTTTTAATCATATACTCAAGTGGTAACTCAAAAACACATTGTTTAAAGAATCTTTCTTCTTGGGATTTTAACTCCCCTTGATGATTATATTCATAAATCCACCCAAGTCCTAAGCGGTAGGGCGTGGCCGTCAGACCTAAAATACATAGACCTTCATTTTTTTCTCTTAACTGTTTAATAACATCGCCATACTGAGTTTCTTCATCTGAGTTAACTCGGTGGCATTCATCTATTATTAATAGTGAGAAATTATCAAAAAAAGATTTTTTGGCCCTGGCCACAGATTGAATGCTTCCAAAGATGACCTTTTCATCTGTTTCTTTTTTATTAAGACCAGCTGAATAAATTCCTGCTTTTAGTCCATAGCTTTCATACTTTTCGTGATTCTGCTCTACAAGCTCCTTAACATGGGCCAAAACTAAAACTCTTCCCTTAGCAATTCGGGCCAGCTCGGCGATGACTAAGCTTTTTCCCGCACCGGTAGGTAAAACGATAACCGCAGGGTCACGCTTCTTCTTAAAGAAATCGATGGTGTTATCAACGGCCTCACGTTGATATGGACGCAGTGTGTACATACTGGAATCATATAATTTTATTTTGGTAGGCGCTAGGTTTTGGCGTATGATTAAGACATGTTTAGCCTTTTGACACTCCTAGACGATGTCGCAAGTACTCTAGATGACGTGGCCGTCATGAGTAAAGTGGCCTTGAAGAAAACCAGCGCGCTTATGTCCGATGACCTGGCGGTAAATGCTGGCGTCATCGATGGAGTTAATCCTGACCGTGAACTTCCCATGGTCAAAAAGATTTTCATCGGCTCGCTTTATAATAAAGTATACGCTATCACCGGCACCATTATCTTAATGGCGGTTTATCCTCCGGTTTTAAAATTAGTTTTATTAATTGGGGGCCTTTATCTTTCCTTTGAAGGGGCTCATAAAGTTATAGAAAAACTTTTTCATCACTCGGATCACAAGGGAGAAGAACAAGAAGTTAATGAAAAGCAAAAAATAAAAGGTGCCATAAGAACCGATCTTATTTTATCTATTGAAATTATTGTCATCGCCAAATCTGCCGTTAAAGGAGCCTTTATCAATCAGGTTATCACTTTAATTGTAATCGGCCTCTTAGCTTCTATTTTAATTTATGGACTTGTGGCCTTTTTAGTTAAGATTGACGACTTTGGGCTTTTCCTTATGAAAAAAGGCCATATTAAAATAGGAAACTCTCTTGTTCAGGCCATGCCCTTTATTATGAAAGGCCTTGGGATTATTGGAACTTTAGCCATGTTTCTTGTGGGCGGCGGAATCGTTGATCATACTTTTCATATCGAATATATAATGCCTGAGATCCTTCAAAATCTAATCATTGGCGTTCTTGCGGGGCTTATTTGTGTGATTCCTTTTGAGCTTTATACAAAATATATTAAGAAGGCGAAGAGTTAAGCTGACCACAGGCCGCTAATACATCATCCCCTTTTACAACTCTAATAAGTGTAGGAATTTGGTACTCATCAAGTACTTCTTTAAATCGCTCAGTGATTTTAAGTTCAGGTCTCTTAAAAGCGCTGCCTGGAAAAGGATTAAAAGGGATTAGATTTATATAGGCCGTCTTACCCTTTAATAATTCACCGGTTTTTCTTGCATCTTCTTCAGAGTCATTAAAATCCTTAATAAGAAGATACTCGTAAGTGATAAACTGTTTTCTTGCTAAGGGAATATTTTCAATAGTTTTTAAGACTTCTTCTAAAGGGTACTTTTTATTAATAGGAATAAGCTCATCTCTTTTTTGAGAAAAAGGTGAATGAAGTGAGAGGGCCAGGTTTACTCCTGGAATTTCTTTTGACCATCTTTTTAATCCAGGTAAGTAACCAGAAGTTGAGATAGTAATTTTCTGATGACCAATTGAGGCGCCATATTTTGATAGAAAGATATCACAGGCCGTTTTTACGGCATCAAAATTATGAAGGGGCTCCCCTTGTCCCATAAAAACTAAATTTAAAATCCTCTCATCACCGGCGCGGTTTTCACGTAGCCACTGATGGGCCAATAAAAACTGACCGATTATTTCTTCTACTTTTAAATTTCTTTTTAATCCCTGTGTGCCCGTAAAACAAAATGAGCAGTTCATAGCACAGCCAACTTGAGAGGAGAGACAAAGGGAGTACTTATTCTGAAAAGGAATAAGGACTGATTCAACTTTTGATCCGTCAGCTAGTTCGATCAAAAACTTAACCGTTCGATCTTCAGACTCGACGACCTTATCTATCACTGGAAGCTTAAAGCAATAATTCTCTTTTATATAGCTAAGGGCCTCCTTAGATACATCTTTATAATCTTGCTCTTGAATTCTCTTCTTATAATGGTGGTTAAATAAGATTGCTGCGGCGGATGGACTAAGTTCCATTTCTAACTGCTTAAAATCTAAACTATAAAACGACTTTTTCAAGAAACCCTCACAAGCAGGCCCCATTTAATCATGATTTCTAGAAAAAGTTAAAAAAACTAGCTATACTCCTTAGGAAAAATGACATCATGCAAGCAGGTTTAAAATGGGAAGAAAATCCGCCAAGATTGCCGTTAAAAAAGGCGCCGCAGATAAGGCCAGGGGCCAGTTATTCACCAAAGCACTAAAAGACGTGTTTCTCGCTTCTAAAAGTGGAAGTCCAGATATTGGTACCAACTTCTTATTAAAAGTCGCGGTTGATCGCTGTAAAAAATTTAATGTGCCAAAAGACAATATCGAAAAGGCCATCAAGAAAGGACAAGGCTCAGACGGTGTTGGTTATGATGACGTTAACTACGAAGGTTATGGACCAAATGGTGTAGCAGTTTTTGTTGAAACTTCTACTAATAATGTCACAAGAACTGTTGCAAATGTTCGAAGCTATTTTAAAAAATGTGGAGGCTCTCTTGGTGTTACTGGTTCTCTTGAGTTTGTCTTTGATCATAAGGCCGTTTACACCGTGCCAGTTGAAGCAGTTTCAGATGAAGATGATTTTACTCTTCATATGATCGATGCCGGAGCCGAAGAAGTTGAAAAAGAAGAAGAATTTTATGAAGTTGTTGGACCCATGGAAACCTTTGGTGCCATTCAAGAGAAGCTTCAAGAAATAAATATCACTCCGGAAGAAGCGTCACTAGATCGGGCCCCCCTCACCACAAAGGCCGTAGACGAAGAAACGAAAGAGCAAATAGAAAAACTTATTGGTCTGCTTGAAGACGACGAAGATGTTGTGACGGTTTATCACAATATGGAAGAAGACGAGGAGTGAAACTCGCCCTCACCTTAGAGCAATTTATTCAAAGTAATGAAGCTCCTGGGGCTTCAGGTATTTTTTCTTCCATTATGTCTGATCTTGGACTTTCTTGCAGAATGACCGCTGCCCTTCTTAGAAAGGGAAACTTTACTGGCGACTTAAGTAAAGGAGCAAGCACAAATAGTAGCGGCGATCAGCAGGCCCCCTTAGATATTCAGGCCAATAATATCTTTTTAAATATTTTAAAGAATAATGGAAGTGTTGCAGCACTTGTAAGTGAAGAGCTTGAAGAAATTCATTATTTTGAAGGCTCAGAAGATCAAAAGTATATCGTTATTCTTGATCCACTTGATGGCTCTGGAAACTTAGATATAAATGCTCCCGTTTCCTCGATATTTTCCATCGTCAGAAATCCCTCAAACACAAAACCAACAACCGAAGAAGTCTTAAAAGCGGGAAAAGATCCTGTGGCCGCTGGAATATGCCTCTATGGATTGGCCACGACCTTTGCCTTTTGTACTGGTGATGGAGTTCACGGTTTTTCTCAAGATCTAGAGTCTGGTGCTTTTTTCTATACTCATCCCTATATGAAAATTTCAGATGAAGCGAAAGAAGTGGCCATTAACTTTTCTAATAAAAACTATTGGAATAAGGCCATCACTCGATATGTTGATGAATGCTTTCTTGGAAAAGAAGGCCCTCGCCAAAAGTATTTTAATACCCGCTGGTACGCTAGCGCTGCCGCTGAATTAAATAGAATTCTCGTTCGTGGTGGCGTCTTTATCTATCCGGCCTGCTCTAATGGAAAACCTCAGGGAGTATTAAGAAAGCTTTATGAGGCTTGGCCCATGGCCTATTTAGTTGAGGCCGCTGGCGGTAAGGCCACTGATGGAAAAACAAGAGTGCTTGATTTAGAGGCCAGTGATCTTCACGAAAGAACTCCCTTTGCTATGGGTAGCTCCAGTGAGATCGATCTCCTCGAAAAATACCATAAAAATCAATAAGTTACACACTGTATTATGTTTAGACGGCCTTACATGGCAGCCTATAATCTTTTCTCAAATCAACTTCTAAATAAGCTAATTAGATAAAATAGGGCCTATGGCACCAGCTCAGGTTTTTAAAAATATTAAGGAAGATCCTTATTTTTTGCTTAAGGATTATATAAGAGACTTTCTCTTTTTAAGCCTTCTTTTAGGCGGGCTTCTTCTTTTAAGATCTGAACTAAGTTTAGAGCTCCATTGGTATTATTTTTTAAGTTTTGTTATCGCTATTCCAGCGGGCTGGTTAGTGGCCGCCTTTTTACATAAGGCCGGACATCAGAATGTGACCAAGGGACCAGTTAATAGAATTATCGGTGAATTTGTCGGGCATTTTGTTGGCTACGGCTTTAATAATTTTATAATGGTTCATACTCTTCATCATTTATATTCTGATCATAAGTATGACCCGGTTTCTCCCAGGGGAATGAGCTTTTTTCGTTATTTTATTTCTCCGAATAAATACATGATTGAGCATACCAAAGAATACTTAAGGGATATTCATTCTAAAACCGAGAACTATGAAAGAATTCTTGATCAACAAACCCTAGTCTTTCATATGAATATGATTCTAAGACTAGTTTGCTGGTGTTTAATTTTTGGACCTGGTCTTTTTCTCTTCTTTTATCTACCTGCAGTTCTAAGTAATATAGCTATTCTTGCTCATATCAATTATGTCTGTCATAGGGACTTAGAAGATGGCTCCGTCGAAGTTTTTAATATGGATCATAATCTTTATTATAAGTTTGCCAACTTTGTGACCATGGGCGGGTACTACCATAAAAATCATCACCAAAACTTGAGTCTTTTCGACCCAAGAAAGCTGAATAATCAAAAAGAGCGCCTACTGACTTTAAAACCTATTACCAATAGGACCGTATCTCATGTAGAATTATCTAGTGATACTTCCTCATTACGTCAGTACTTCAACCTTGACCAGGTATGGGGAGAAAAGGGCTCGCATTAATGCCATTTTTTAAAAACTTAAGAAACTCTTTTAGCCTCTCCGGTATAAGGCATATCCCTGGACCGAGAGGACTTGAGTTCGTAAAGCTCATGTTTCATTTTAAAAGAGATAGTTTAGGTGCATTAGAAGAAACCGAAAAAAAATTCGGAACTATTGCCAGCTACGGTTGGCCCATCAATACCATCATAATTTACGATACAAAACTTATTAAGCAGGTCCTTGGTGATAAAAGAAAGATCTACGTAAAAGGTGCTCAAACAGACGAAATGAAAGTTGTCATGGGCAATGGCCTTGTTACTAATAATGATCGAAAATCTTGGCTTAGAAGTAGAGTCATAGTTTCTAAAGAGCTTGGTCCTGCTGCGATAACGGGATTTTCAAGGATAATATACGAGCTAACTAAAAAGAGAATTAATAGCTGGAAAGAAAACGGATCCTCTAATTTAGACTTCTCACTAGAGATGAGAAACTTAACTTTTGCCATAGCCGGAAAAACGCTCCTAGGTTCTGATTTAACGGAAGAAGACGCCAGAATAGTGGATGAGGCCGTCCTCTATACTTCAAAAATGGCCCATGATCATATGTTCGAGCTTTTTCCACTTCCCTACTGGGTACCAACGAAAAAGAATAGAGAGTTTCATCGTCATAATAATAACCTCTCTTCAATTGTTAAAAGATTATTAAACCAAGAAAAAGCTCATTCAGATGAGGCTAAGGCCAAAAGTATTTTACAAAGACTTGTATACGCTAAGAATCCAGATACTGGAGAAGGCCTTAGTGACCGTGAATTAAAGGACGAAGTGATAACTTTATTGATTGCCGGTTATGAAACAACTTCAAATTCCTTGGCCTGGATCTTCGGGCTTCTTGCAAATCATATTGATATTCAGGATGAATTAAGAGAAGAGCTTAGAAACGCTGAAGAGATTACCTCCATCAATTTTAAAAACTCGCATCCTAAACTCTACCGTGCCATTGTCGAAGGTATTAGGCTTTATACCACCATTCCCATGTCCTCTAGAAAGAATTTAGAAGATGATCAATTTGGGGAATACAAAGTTCCAAAAGGAACCAGTATTGTTATCCCCGTTTGGAATATCCACCGAAGTGAAAAACACTGGGACGACGCTCTTCGTTTTAACCCTAAAAGATTTGAAGGTGTTGAAGTTAATAGATTAGATCACTACCTTCCTTTTTCAAAAGGTGAAAGAAGATGTGTCGGAGAAAACTTCTCGTTGATTGAGGTGGCCATCATTGTATCTGAAGTTTTAAAAAGCTATAAGCTTGAACTTGAAGGAACTTCTCTTCCGAGAGCCGTTTCTCATGTGAGCCTTAAGCCAGAAAATGGTATGCCAATTAAGCTTACAAGGATTGAAGCATGAGTTTGATGGAGACAATCTATAAACGTTCATATGGAAAAAAAGGAAAGGAGCTAACGGCACTCTTCCAAGCACTATCCGCCATTGTCTTCATCATTCTAGCTTTTCTTATGAAAGATCAGGTTCATTTTCTCCTACTCTTTATGTTTGAAGGGGTAGGTCAAATATTTTTTGCATGGGAAAATAAAAGAGCTGTTGAGGAAGGAAACTTTCAAGTTAAATACTTTGAGCCCTCAACTTTGATAACTTTCTCTGTCGTAAGTTTTGCCTTGGCCATAGTTGTTAGATTTCACTTGGCCATAAGCATACTTCCGGAAAAGGCTTTGCTCTTCAATATTCTAACCGCAGTCTCAATTCTTCTTTGGCTGATCCTTCATTTCTTTGGTGACGAAAAAAAAGATCTGTACGGAGGCATTTTCATAGTCCTCTCTTCATTTGTTTTAGGGGCTACATTTATCTATGTGGGAACTAGTCCCACAATTGGTTATAACTTAGTTACCTATGGTTTTTTAATCATGTTTAGTACACTTTTTCTAAAGCCCTGGGTGGCCGAACTTTTAAATATTTTCCTATGGATTCATCTTTTCACCTTGGTGCAGGCCCTATGAATAAAGTTAGATATCACTACTTTGATTATCTAAGGGCCATTGCCATGTTGCTGGGAATTCCCCTCCATGCCTGTTTGGCCTACGGACAAATTGAGTATCACTGGGTTTTAAAAGACCCAAGCCATTCATACTTAATTGATATTGGATTAGATTTTCTTAGACTCTTTAGAATGCCCTTATTTTTCGTGATCAGTGGTTTCTTTACCGCGCTTACAATTGATAGTGGTTTGTTCCTTCAAAAAAGAACTCGAAGACTGCTTTACCCCTTACTGGTTTTCTTTATTCTCCTAATCGTTCCTCTCAAAATGGCCTGGGTCTTGATGGAAGTTCCAGATAAGCTCTACGCTCTTGATTTTCCTTTTCTCATTCAATACGGCATGGAGAACTTCTTCGCCCCTGCCACAGAGGAGAAATTTAGACATCCTCCAAATTGGGGACATCTCTGGTTCCTTATGTATTTATACGTCTTTTCATTAATCAGTGTTCCTTTAAGAAATTTAATCAATTTCAAAATTCCAAGGTATTCACTTTTAATACTTATTTGTTTTTCAGCAAGTTTTCTTAGCCTCTTTTTAATGAAATCCCATTGGGTTGATCAGCCCTTTAAGATGTATCCTATGATTTCACTATTCACCTACTATGGGACTTTCTTTTTCTTTGGCTGGAAGCTCTTTAATTTTAAAGAGCATAGCTTATCTAAAACAGCCTCCCTCGCCTTACTTGCAGCGGGAGTTGGCTTTGCAACTTTAAGGGCCTACCTGGAAGTTGATACTCATCTAGGTTTTGCAGGTCATAATCTTCCTATTTGGATTTTGAATTTAATGGGAGGGCTGGCCACATGGACAATGGTGCTAGGAACTATCTACTCGTTTAAAAATTATTTTAATAAGCCCAATAAAAGTATTAGTTATTTTGTAGATGCTTCTTATTTTGTCTATTTAATACACCTGCCAATTATTATAGTTCTTCATATCATTTTTAATCGAATTGATATGAATTGGATGATAAAGTTTCCCCTTGTAACAATCACAAGCCTTATTGGTTCCACCTTAATTTTTCACTTTGTGGTTAAGGAAAAGATGATTGATCGATTCTTAAAAGGTAATTATTAATGGATGAGCTCACATATAGAAAAGATGGCCTTGATGTAAAAACCTCTAAGTTTCTACGCAATAGAGGCTCCTGTTGTAAAACTAAGTGCCTTCACTGTCCCTATGGTTTTACCTTAGAAAAAGAGGGTCTTAAAATTATTCCCATTGATGATTCAAATTTTGAAGAAGCTAAAAAACTGATCCCAAAAAATGAATCCTCAGGAAGTCATGTGGCCGCGAGCCTACTCGCCTCCGCATTTGGTGACGTAAAACCAATTGAGTCTTTAACAGAGGCTAATAAAATGAACTATTCACTGGTCACAATAAAAGATGAAACTTGCGCGTTGATCAAAAAAAATCAAATGCAAGCTATTGAAATCTTTCATGCCGATCACTTCGGAGACCAAGGGATTACCTTGGATATTGTGAATACTTACTTTTAATTTTAGGTTTTTATTCCTATTCTATTTTCATGAAAACTCTAATCCCACTATTATGCCTTTTTGCCCTTCAATCATCCTTCGCCAATGACTATGTTGTTAAATGTAGCCCCTGGGAAGATTCAAAATTGAACTTTTCTCTTGAGGCAGAAGTGGAGCTGGCCGGTGGGAACTACACTGATGCCTGGGTAACCATGAAGGTTTTTGAGTCTGGACAAACGGTTCAGAGTATCAATTCTGTCTTTAGCTACGGAGCCTTTTTTATTGATAGGCTTGAAGGAAAGAGGGTTCTTATCTTTGAATTAAGACCGGCAGGTGGACAGAGTTATAAGTACGACTTTCTCTCACTGGCCGCAAACCACCCTATTCCTACAGGAAACTCCTATTTAACCTATAAGGGTAAGCAGTATCAGGCCGAATGCGTAGTTAATGACTAGGCGCACAGGCCGTTATAGCAACCCCTTGTAATTAATTCCTGCTCGTTTTTTAAGCCATTCCTAAGGTGCTAAAACTCCTTACTATGCAAATAAACGTACGTTTCTTAGACAATCTTAGGCTTGAGGCCCTCTTTGACGACTTTAGAGTTGTTACGGATCAACCCGTTCGCTACAAAGGTGATGGTACTGCACCGGGACCCTTTGATTACTTCCTGGCTTCATCAGCATTATGCGCGGCCTATTTTGTTAAGGTTTATTGTCTAGCTCGTAAGATTCCAACAGAAGATATAAAGCTAACTCAAAATAATATTATCGATCCAGAGAATAGATATAATCAAACTTTTCATATTCAAGTAGAGCTGCCTGAAAGTATTTCTGAAAAAGACCGCGAAGGAATTCTAAGATCTATCGACCGCTGTACAGTTAAAAAGACCATTCAAACGGGACCAACTTTTAAGATCGAAACTCAAAACGTATTGGGTAAAGATGACTCTGCCCTTATGTACGAGAGTGGCTCAAATGATGGAGCCCAAACCATGATTCTTGGGAAAGACTGCTCTCTTGAAGAAACTATCGAGAATATGACAGAGATTCTAACCAAGCTTGGGATTAAAATCGAAATTGCTTCTTGGAGAAATCTTGTTCCTAATGTTTGGTCTGTTCATATAAGAGACGCGGACTCTCCCATGTGTTTTTCAAATGGGAAAGGAGCAACAAAAGATGCTGCACTTTGTTCGGCTCTTGGTGAATATCTAGAACGAATTAGTAATAATTATTTTTATAGTGATTATTACCTTGGTGAAGAGATTGCTAATTCAGACTTCGTTCATTATCCAACGGAGAAATGGTTTTTACCAAACGAAAAAGATGAACTTCCAATCGATCTTATGGATGAGAGAATGCACTCTCTTTACAATCCTGATGGAGATTTATTAGCCTCTCACTTAATTGATACAAACTCTGGAAGAAAAGACAGAGGAATTTGCGCTGTTCCTTATATCCGTCAATCAGATCAAAAAGAAGTTTTTATTCCCGTCAACTTAATAGCCAATCTCTTTGTGAGCAATGGTATGAGTGCTGGAAATACAAAGTACGAAGCCAGAGTTCAATGTCTCTCTGAGATTTTTGAAAGAGCTGTTAAGAATCAAATCATTCTTGAAGAAATCGTACTTCCTGATGTGCCACAAGAAGTACTAAATAAGTATCCAAAGATTATGGAAGGGATAAAAACACTAGAAGAAAGAGGCTTTCCCATAGTTGTTAAAGATGCTTCTTTAGGTGGTCGATTTCCAGTGATGTGTGTCACCTTAATGAACCCAAAAAATGGTGGGGTCTTCCCCTCCTTTGGTGCTCATCCGAAATTTGAAGTGGCCCTTGAAAGAAGCCTTACCGAGTTACTACAAGGAAGAAGTTTTGAAGGTCTTAACGATGTTCAGCCACCTACTTTTAACTCTGCTGCTGTAAGCGAGCATAATAATATTATTGATCATTTTATCGACTCGACAGGGGTTATCTCTTGGAAGTTCTTTAGTGAAAAAGCTGAGTATGAATTTTGTGAATGGGATTTTTCTGGCGATACCAAAGAAGAGTATGACTATTTAATGAATATTCTTAATCAGCTTGAAAAAGAAGTTTATATTGCGGACTACGAAGAGCTCGGGGCCAGTGCTTGTAGAATAATCGTTCCAGGTTATTCAGAAATTTATCCAGTCGAAGATCTTATTTGGGATAATCATAATCAGGCCCTTCTTTTTAGAGAGGATATCTTGAACCTGCATTCTCTTGATGAGGCGAGACTAGAGAAACTAACTGAAAAGCTAGAAGAAAGTGAAATCGATGATTTTATGAAAATCTCAGAGTTAATCGGCATAGAGTTCGACGAGAACGATGCTTGGGGACAATTAAATATTGGTGAGCTAAAATGTCTTAACTATCTGGCCCTTAAAAACTTTGAAGAGGCCAAACCACTTGCTGAAGCTATCAATGCCTTTAATGAAAATTCTCCAGAGAGAAAATCCTATTATAGGGCCTTAAATACAATGCTCGATATTGAACTAGATGAAGAGCTTTCATTAGAAGACTATCTACCTAATCTAAATAGAATGTTTGGTACTGATATGATTTCTAAAGTGGTTAAAAGCCTTTCCGGTGAAATTCGTTTTTTTGGACTTACACCAACAGACTCAAACTTGTCAGGTCTTGATAAGCACCTAAGGCTAATTGAAAGTTATCAAAAACTTCAAAAGGCCAAAGCTTTAAAACCTATTTAGCAGCTTCCTCGAAGGCTTTAATTGTACTGCTATTGGCCTTATCAAGAAGTTCTCCTGTTGGATGCTGAACAGATCCCAGTGAGCGTTTTGTTCCATTTGGTAAGAATGAGGATATAATTTTACCCGTCGCTCTTTCCATGGCCCCATGACAAGACATACACCCATGTCCCGTATCCATATGACCTCCCCTAGGGTTTGGTCTAAATGTTTTAGAGAGTTTTCCATCTTCATAGCTAAAGAAGGCCACTCCTTTACCAGGGTCTTTTGGATTTCTTGCGACAATCATCTCTTGAGAAATAATTTTTCCACTAGGGTCTCTTAATTCAATTATTGATCTTCCCTCTCCATTATTTCTATAGATAACTCTCTTGTAACCCTCGCTAATCTCATCTGCTGATAGAGCTGAGGTTTTACCATTAACATTTGTTACATCTATTCTTTCCCAGCCAACTTTTGGCGCATCCGAATGTGGGATTCGGTAGTTTAAGTCATCAGCAGATGTTGGTGCTAATGCCTTTCTCACACCTAAACTTTCTCTCACGGATTGTGGTGACTCAAAGGCCTCTAAAAACTTCTTTTGTCTAGCTTGTTCAATCAAAGTTTTAGATTTTAACGAGGCATCTGGAGTTTCTTTAAACCCATTTATCGCTTTGTCTAAAACCCTTAATTGGTCTTCCGGTACATCTTTGGCCTTTATTATCAAATTTGTTCCATCGTATTTAGTAGTTACCCCTAAAATCGACTCTACAGGTTCAACAATAGTTGGAACTTCCCAAGAGTTTCTCATTGGAACAACAAAGTCCCCAAGGGCATTCTGTTTTAAAGAGAGTCTTAAAGCTTTATCTTGAATTCCCAAAACTTCAAAAAGTTCATCATATTTTGAAAACTTATCTAGGTCATTGGAATTTACATTCGATTTGAATTTATTAAATTTTGAAATAAAATCGCTAAGAGAATCTAACTTCTTAGGATCAACCTTACTCAAATCTCCCAAGGTAAGAACTCCTCTTGCATCTGTCTTTAGAAGTCCGGCGGGCAGACCAAGGTCCACTTCTACTTTTGCAAAGAGATTAGAGTTAAGCAACTCCACTTCTCCTTTAGAAATTTTAGTATAGAGTGACATTCTTGATGCTTTGGCCTCAAGAGATAAGGCCTTTAGGATTTGATCTTCAGGAAAACCTGATAATACTTTATTCCTAATTCTCTCCATACCTGGGCCAGGAATTTCTTTTATATAGTTATTAAGTTCCGTTTTATCGGCCTTAGATAAAAAGTTTATAATTTTCTTATCTACAGGATTGTCACTCGTTGATAATCGAAGAACCACATTTTGATTAGACTTATCAAGGCCTTTATAAAAATCTAAAACTCCATCGTCACTTAGAATTTTCTCTTGTAAGGCCAAGGCTTTTTTACTATCGGGTGAGGTGCTTACTATCTTTTTATATTTTTTGATATCTCTAGTACTGGCTCCAACGACCTTAGCATCGTCTGCTTTTCCAAAGAATTTGCTCCAAACGCTTGCCACGGCCTGTACTCCTTTCTCACAAGAGAACGCTTCAAAGCTAGCCAGAAATAGTAAAAATAATAAAAAAACTCTCACCTGTATTTATCGGTAAATAAACAAGGGGAATTTAGAAATAGAACAAAATCCGACCTTTTTACCTTGTTATCGAAGCCGCTTTAATCTGCGCAAAAATAGTCATTTGCGGGCCAAGTCTTAAATTTTCTTTTGATAGCTTAGTAATTTCGCAATAAAAAATCTCTTCTTCAACTTTAAGCTTAACTAGGCATTGCCCTGTATCCAATTCAGTAAGAGATAAAATGGTCGATTCAAAGATATTTAGAATGCTTGTGCCCAACTGCCTTTCTAAAGCTAAGCTTATGTCTTTAGCTTTAATCTGTAGTCTAAATCTTTGGCCAAGCTCAAAGTCAATGCCCGGAATAAGAAAATCGGAATTTCCAAATTTTAAAGTCGAGTAGCTCATTTGCTTGTCTATCTTTTCAATTTTTCCTTCGATAAGATTTAATCTACTTTGATCACTTTCGATTTTACTCAATTGCTCAAAAACAGAGCCTTGTGAATGAACTCTACCTCTATCTAACAGAACCAATTCATCAGCCAAACGTGCAACTTCATCAATTGAATGCGTTACATAAATGATTGGTATCAGAAATTCTTTTGAAAGAGACTCCATATAAGGCATAATTTCTTTCTTAAGATTATAGTCTAGTCCTGAAAGTGGTTCATCCATTAATAAAAGCTCAGGTCCACTAAGTAGAGCTCGAGCAATAGAGACTCTTTGCTGTTCTCCTCCTGAGAGACCTTCGATTCTTCTATCCAATAGTGGCTCTAACTCAAGAACCTTGAGGACTTTATCCACAGAAATAATTCTCTCTTCACTAGGAATTCTATTGAACCCATAGAGAATATTTCCTCTAACATCTAAATGTGAAAAGAGACTTGGTTCTTGAAAAACATATCCAACTCTTCTCTCATAGGCTTTTAAAAAAAGTGAATCTGATTGCCAGTACTCATCATTTATTTTAATCGAGCTTTTAGAGGAGGTAATCAACCCTGCAAGAATTCTTAGTAAAGTTGTCTTACCACAACCGGAAGGCCCAAAGATGACAGAGATGCCTGAACTTGGGAGCCTTAAATCTAAATCCAAAATAAAATTTTCAATATGATAATTGACTTTAATTTCAAGACTCATAGTTTAACCACCTTAAAGCGTTTATTCACAAAATAAACAATGATTAACATGAGTAAAGAAAGCCCCATTAATCCAGCCGCCAAAACATGTGCCTCTTGGTAATTCATCGACTCTACATGATCGTAAATTGAAATGGATAAGACCTGACTAACTCCAGGAATATTTCCACCGATCATTAAGACCACCCCAAACTCTCCTAAAGTATGAGCAAAACCAAGCACACCTCCAGTAATAAAACCGGACCTAGAAAGGGGTAATACAATAGAAAAGAATTGATCCATCGGTTTCGCTCTTAGGGTGGCCGCTACTTCTAAAGGTCTGTTTCCAAGGGAGACAAAAGTATCTTGTAAGGGACCGACGACAAAAGGAAGTGAGTAAACCACTGAACCAATAACTAAGCCAGTAAAGCTAAAGGCCAGACCAACAGGACTTAGGGCCAATAATAAATAAAAGCCTAAGACAGTGGGAGGTAGAACCAAAGGAAGAGTAAGAAAAGCTTCGACTAAAAACTTATATTTAAACTTACTTCTAGATAACCACCAAGCAATTGGTGTTCCGACTAATAATAAAATGATCGTCGATAGGCCCGCAAGCTTAAGTGTTAAGAAAATGGCATTTAAATCTTGCTCGCTCACGGCCTAACCTCATAGCCTAAGTCTTGAATAATTTTTTTAGCCTGATTAGACTTTAAAAAACTTAAAAATTTTCTATTTGAGGTACTCTCTTTGAGTAAGATTACCTGTTGGGCTATTTTATACCGGTCATCTAATTTGATGAGGCTCCCCTTTAAGTTCTTAACCTGCGAATAAGCCAAAAGTCCTAGCTGTGCATTTCCACTTAAAACAAATTGCATGGCCTGATTGATATTTTGCCCTTGAACCATTTTATTATTTAGTTTCTTCCAAATCCCTAATTCCCGAAGATAGTTTTTCGCCAGTTTTCCATAGGGTGCCAATTTTGGTTTAGCTATAGATATATACTTAAAGTTAATATTTTTTAAATCCTTTAAAAGCTCGGAACTAGTTCTTATTTTAGGAGTCCATAGAACTAGCTTACCTACAGCGTAGGTACTTCTTGTGCTTCGAACTCCAATTCCTTTTTCTTCAAGTAGTTTTGGCCTTAATGAATCAGCACTTAAGAAAAGATCAAATGGTGCGCCTTGAAGAATCTGTGCATACTGCTTACCTGTAGAGCCTAAAGATAGCTTTATTTTTATATCTGAGTTTTTCTCAAACTCTCGGATAAGCTCTTTTATGGGATTTGCAAAATTACTTGCAACTGCGAGTCTGACTTCACTGCCAAATACAGGTGTAAAGCTAAGCCCAAAAATAAGACAAATAAATAATCTCATGGGCTAGAGTTATCATATTAGCCCTTAAAGGTATAAGCTCTTCAGGTCATTAGCCCTCTAAGTCGCTGAAATCACTTACCACTTTTGGGGAACTCGTTTTATATCTTTAATTGAATAACCCATTTCATCTACTCTTTTGATAATAGAATCCAACTTAGCTTGTGACATGTTCCAGTCTTTGGCCATGATCCAAACCCACTTTTCGCTTGGGACACCTATAACAGTCCAAGAGTAATCTTCGGCTAAATCAATCACCAGGTAATGAAACTTTAATGGCCAAAAAGGACTTATCTTCCAGTGAGCATTGGTCTTATGATTTTCTATCCAGCCCTTTTGAGGAATAGCTTTTTCTTTGCCATCAAATGAGTCTTTCCTAAAAGTGAAACTTATATCAATTCTATTCTTCTCATCATTCCAAGAGTAGTTTTCTATGGCGTTATGGGCCCCATCTTCAAAAGAGGTCAATCTTCCTGCGATCACATACCACTTGGTCATAAAACGATTCATATCCACGTAGTCGACAGTCCGTCTAAAGTCCCCTCCAGCAGCGCAACTAAAGTTCATAAGGCATACCAATATTATAAAGATTGTTTTCATGCTCCTAATGTATAGCAATTCTACAAAGAGGCAATATTGTCTAAGACATGCATAAGGCAAATCTTCGACAGAGTCTGTTATACTAGATCTATGAAAAACATCATACTTGTTCTTTTTCTCTTTCTTTTTATGCCTTCATCTAAGGCCGATGAACTTAAAATGGTTGGTACTGCTTTGGCAGAGTTTTCAATTTTTAAGATCGATATTTATCAGATCTCCTACTTTAAAGGGAAGAATGGAAAAGAGGAGCTTCACCTGGATTACAAAAGGGAAGTAAAAAAGAAATACTCCATTATGGGTTGGGAAGAAGGTCTTGAACCATTCCTAAAGAAAAACCCTGAGCATAAAGACAAGTACAATTGGATTATCAATCAAGTTGTAGATCTAAAAGAAGGTGATCTTTACGTCATCAGAAAAGAAAACACAAAAGTAAGCATGCTTAAAAATGGCAAACTCGTAGGAGAAATCGATGACAAAATTATTGCTTCAATGGTTTTTGAGCCTTGGCTTGGTGAGGTACCAGTTGATAAAGATCTCAAAAAGAAACTCCTCTCACTTAACTAAACCGAGATATGACCGCACTTAAAGTCATCATTCTTCAAGGGTTTTGGTATGTAAGTGTCGCCTTTGGTTATAAATATCAATTGCCGATCTTTCTAGCTTCTATAGGATTAGCTGCAGCAAACTACTTTATATATAAACCTAATATAACTCGAGGCCATTATGTTTTTTCTCTAGGCTTCTTTGTTATTTATGGACTTATCCAAGAGGGTCTCTTTGAAAGCTTAGGCCTGGTTAATTATGGTCAAGAGAGTTTCCCCTTATGGCTAACGGCCCTTTATTTTGTGTTCATTGGATACTACGGGGATCTTCTAAACTATCTTTCAAAAAAACCTATTCCTCTTCTTGCTCTTATTGGTGCCCTGGGTGGTATTAGCGCATACTATGGTGGATCTAAGTTATCTCCAATTGAAGTACTCTCTCCTTTTTATTATTTAGCCGTAGGAATAGGCTGGGGAATTTTCTTTCCTCTAAGTATCAAGGTTTTTTATGAAGGTTTTATGTGGAACAAAATTTTAGACGCAAGTATTTATTATAGTTTTGATAAAAGTGGGTATTTAAGACATGAGAAATTTTTCGATGAAGAGTATCAATTTAGAGATGGCGCTAAGGCCATCATCACCGGGGGAACTTCAGGTATCGGCCAAGCGGCCTCTCTTGAACTTGCTAAACAGGGAGTCCATGTTTTTATCACAGGAAGAAACCAAGAAAAGGGAGAAGCGGCGGCTCAAGAACATGAGAAGTTATCTTTTCTTTCTTGGGATATGGCAAACTGGGACGAATTAAAGACAGTAGTCGATAAACTTGAGCCCTTAGACTATGTGGTTCTAAACGCTGGTGGAATGCCTGAGAAGTTTACGAAAAATAAAAATGGAGTCGAGCTTCAATTCGCCTCCCAGCTCTTTGGTCATTATTTTCTGGTCGAAAAATTAAAAGAAGAGGGAAAGCTCAAGGAGAATGCTAGAATTGTTTGGGTCACATCAGGTGGGATGTATCTTGCTAAACTAGACTTAGAGACGATTTTTGAAAATCCTAAGTATGACAAAGTTGCGACCTATGCCAATGTAAAAAGGGCGCAGGTAACCCTACTTCCTTATTTTAAAAATATGTTTCCAAATCAAAAAGTTATGGCGATGCATCCTGGCTGGGCAGAGACACCTGGTGTTAGCTCCGCCATCCCGGAATTTGATAAGAAGATGAAGGGTCGACTAAGAACCCCATTGCAAGGGGCTGACACTATCCTCTGGCTCCTTGGAACCCACAAGGACATTGACTCTGGAGGCCTATATTTTGATCGGAAAAAGGTGAAAACACACTTTTTCTGGTTCACAAAAGCCAGCGAAAAGCTCCAAATGAAGCTTATAGAGCGGCTAAAGCAATTTAGCTGAATCTATCATTTTAGCTAGTAAAACCGTGTATTTGACTCGATAATAGGGTTAGGTTTTATGTTTAGGGGGGGACAATGCCAGATCTATCGATTACGCATGATTTAGAATATTTGGCGGTATTTTCACTCGTCCTTATTCTTCCAAAAGTCCTTATGCGTTTTAAGATCCCCTCTGGTATTACGGCCCTCTTGATCGGGGTCATTCTTACGGCCTTTGACCCAACTTTAAAAAGCGATACTTTGTTTAGGTTTTTATCGCAAATTGGGATCACCTCACTCTTTTTATTTGCAGGTCTTGAGGTTGAGTTTGAAGAACTCAAGCAAGACAAGATATATTTAACCAAGTTCTTAACAAAATCCCTACTTATTCTTATTACGATAGCGTTTGGGATCTCAAAATACTTTAGCCTACCCTTTCAAGAATCCTTTATTTATTCATTAGGGATTTTTACACCTTCAGCGGGCTTTATATTAAACTCGCTAAAATCATTTGAAATGGGCGGGGATCAAGAATACTGGATTAAATCAAAGGCCATTAGTAAGGAACTTATCGCCATTGTGTTATTATTCTTTGCCTTACAAAGTGGGGATATAAAGTCTTTACTTGTCTCCTCAGCATTTTTTATCTTTTTATTCTTAATCCTACCGGTCGTCTTTAGATTATTTTTTAAGTTTGTTTCTCCCTATGCCCCAAATTCTGAAGTTCCCTTTCTTGTGGTGCTATCATTAATTGCAGGAGTCCTCTCTAAAGAAATGGGCGCTTATTATTTAGTCGGAGCCTTCGTTGTTGGTCTTGTTGGCGGGCGATTTAAGAGAGAAATTTTTAAAGAAGGTGAAGAGAATATGCTTCACTCACTTTCTAGCTTTTTTAAAACCTTTTTACCTTTTTACTTCTTCTACGCAGGACTTGGAATCTACTTCAACGAAATTACTTTAGAGGCCTTAAAAATCGGTTCAATAATGCTAGTAATTTTTATCCCACTAAGACTTCTTGTAATTGGTTCGAGTATGAAGTTTTTTATGGATAAGGTAAAAAAGGATCCTTACAAGATTTCCCTATCCCTTATGCCAACACTAATTTTTGGTCTTGTCATTGCTGGGATCCTAAAAGAAAGAGGGGGCTTACCTCCCGTTATGATTTATGCCCTACTAATTTACACTCTTTTAAATAGTATTATCCCATCCTTAGTTTTAACGGCAGCAAAGCCCCAAAAGAGCACTGATAGCTAGTTTCAAGATTTCTGCTATAATCTGATTATGAAACTAGCCATACTATTAAGTCTTATTTTTGCTTCTTGTTCTCAGTTCAAAAGAGCCCCTAGCTCGGTTAGTTCTGTTCTTTATATTGGAGACTCTCAAAGTGAGGGCTTTCTAGGAGGAATGGTTTACAAGCATTTAAAAGAGAGTTCAAAGATTGAAGAGGTCAGACTTTATGGAGTTGGCTCAAGCTCTCCAAGACATTGGGGAGATGAGAGGGATTCAAAAAACTCTAAATGGCTTTGTAAAAGAAATGGAAGAAAAAACGATAGCTCTCGCGTTCCGATGAAAAATGAGGTTTGCTTAAGCACCAATGGAGACTCCGCTTTTAAGTATCTCAATAGAAAAAAACCTCAATTGGTCATTTTCCAATTCCTTGGTAACTCCATGGGTTTTAATGAAAATTATATATCAAAGAAAGTAGGGAATCTTTTAGGAGCACTTTCAGATGAACAGCAATGTTTATTTATAACTTCCCCTCCTTACTATAAAGATCTTATTGAAAAGAATAAGCTTCGTGTAGAGACGCAGGAATACTTTTTAAAGGCCATTGGAAGTCGCTGTAAGGTACTTAAAGGCGTCACAGAAGAAAGCCTTGCGACCTATGCTCACGATAGAGAAAACTATCTTGGGGACCGAATTCACCTAAGTAAAAAAGGCGCTTCAGAATTTTTTAAAATGATTCTTCCCTTACTTCCCTAGTAAAAATAAGTTCCGAGCCCTTCTCTTTTAGCGAGCTCTAGAAATTTTTCTTGAAAATTTTCACTATCTTTAGCGTAGTGATACTGAAGTTCACTCATCATATTGATGGCACCTTTAAGAACATCTCTTTTTAGATATTCAACTCCGGTGGCCCTACCAAAATTAAAAAGGGCCCAATTCGGGCAATCAGCTTGATAAGACTTACTATCGAAACTTAATTTTGTGTATGATAAAAAGGCAGAAAAAGCGCCCCCTTTTGCCCACTGCTGAACTTCTTTTAACTCTTCGTCAGTATGAGGAGGTATATATTCCGTCTCCTCCTCTTCTATAGAAGAACCTGTCGTATTATATAAATGAAAACCTTTTGCCATCTTTAAAAGATAGGCTTCATCTTTTCCCTTTGCTTCTAGCTTTTTCAATAAGCTTATCTGATGGGGCTTTAGCTCAAAGCCGCTATAATCTACGGCGGCCACGGCCGTTCCTATATAAACAAGACTTAAAAGAAAAAAGATCAGTATGATTTTCATTGGGCTCCTCGGTTTTGCCCTAAACTAGCCTAAAAGGGTGATTTAAGGGGGCTTCTCCCCTATTTTTACAGGATAAGCTTCATCACGCCCTACATATTTGGGCCCATGACGAAACTCCTTTTGAAAAAAATTCCAAAAAAATCTCTCGCTCTCAATTTTTGCTAATTAAGTCTCAACATATTTATTAACGTTCGGAGGACATCATGAAAAAACTATTATTAATTGCTGGATTACTTACTGGATTAAATGCTGCTGCTTTTACAACACCTGATATGCCATCAGTAGATTGGGATCAACTTGAAAGAACAGCTCACAACATCGCTACGAAAAAAGCTCAAAACTTCGTAGGTGGAACAAATGTTAAAGTTAGAAAAGTTAGCGAGTCAGGCCTAACAACTAACTACCTAGCTGTTTCAGGACAATGTACTTTTACTGTTAAAGTAGGATTTGCATTTAGAAGTTCAATTTCTAATGTAAACAATTGTAAATAAGAAGCCCCCAAAGCTTTGAGCCTCCCTAAAGCACTAATGAGGGGAGGCTCTTAACTAAAATAACTCCCAATAAAATTCCAAGAGTCACAAGTTTTAATGAGCTTAATTTTGGAAACTTCCAAAGCACCCCGCAGATAACTAAAAAAACAATAATTCCAATTGGATTTAAAAAAGCCACTTTACCAAGAGGAAACAAGGCATAGGCCATTAAACCAAGTGCTCCTGCATTTACACTATCTAGTAATAAAGAAAAGTTTTTTGAACTTCTCATCTTTGGAATTAACGGATTAAGGAGTAAAACAAATAAAAAAGAAGGTAGGAATATTCCCACAGAGGCGGCAATAGCTCCATAGGGACCATTTAAAAGATAACCAATAAATGTGGAGGTTGATAAAACTGGTCCAGGGGTAAATTGACCAATGGCCACAGCATCTGCGATTTGAGCACTTGTCAGCCAGCCTCTTTGCTCAACGATTTCATCCTGAAGATAAGCAATAAGAACATAGCCACTGCCAAATAAAATAGATCCGATTTTAGCAAAGACCCAAAAGATTGCCGGAATGGCGACGGAATTAAGTGTAAAAGAATTTCTAATTTTTAAGAATCCAAAACCTAGAAGACCTCCAATAAGTAAACAAAGAGCCTCACTAATGCCTAAAAATCCTAGAAGCACAACTACTGCTGCAATAATACCAAGCTCATAGCTTTTAATCGCTTTTTTCCAAAGCTTTTGTAATGCCTGGAAAATAAGAATTAAGACCACTGGTTTTATTCCAATCATATAGGCTTCAAAATTTGGTATCTGAAAGGCCAAAGTATAAAGGTAGGCTAAAATACCTGTGAGCACACAAGCAGGAAGGATAAACGAGATTCCAGATGCGAAAAGCCCGGCCACACCACCTCTTTGATAACCGCAATGAATAACCATCTCTGTTGAGTTTGGTCCCGGAATAAGTGATGTCGCTCCAACTAGATCTAAAAAATGATCCTCTTCCATCCACTTTCTTTTATCCACAACTTCTTTATGAATCATGGCAATATGAGCAGCGGGACCACCGAAGGCGACGAGTCCAAGATGAAAAAACAGCTGAATAATTTCTTTTAGATTTTTCATTTCTCTTCCCTACCTATCTTTTCTTAGCAAGCAATATTGAATGTCCATTACACTCACTATCATTGGCCATAAACTCAATAATATCAAAGTTCATCTTTTCAAAGATGCTTCTGTACTCTTTTTCACTAAGACTAGAGTGATAAACATCACAATTATTAACCTTTCCCAAAACTTCCCCTTCTTCAGGGCCAACCGTCATCATCAAGACTCCCTCATCCTTAACCAGTTTACAAAAAAGAGGGATTGCTTTTCTTTGGTCTTCTTGATTCAAATGAAAAAAGCTATTCCAGGCAATCAATCCATCAAATTCTCTTTTTAAATTTAAGGTTCTCATATCCTCAATAATCCAAGATTGCTTTGGGAATCTTTTACGAGCAATTTTTATCATCTCTGAGGAAAAATCCGCTCCAGTTATGGAGAATCCCTTCTCAATAAAATACTTTGCGATCGGCTCGCCTGCACCGCAACCAATATCTAATACTTCTCCACTTGGACCTATAAGCTCACTGAACTTATTTAGCCACTTCTCCTCAAAAAGGTTTTTCGACCGTTGTCTATCAAACTCTTGGGCATTTTCCTCGTAAGTTTTAAGCATGTTTTCTTCGACAAATCTTAGATTTTTCATTTCATGTATTTTAGCCTATTCCTATAGGATATGAATGTTAAAAAAGGATGAGAAATGACCACTAGCTATAACCCCCCAAAAGTATGGAAACATGAAAGCAAGGGCGAGGGGAAATTTGCAAATATCAATCGCCCTATCTCGGGCTCCACTCATGAAAAAGAGCTACCCGTTGGTAAGCACCCCTTTCAGCTTTACTCTTTAGGAACTCCTAATGGCGTAAAAGTAACAATTATGTTTGAAGAGCTTTTAGAACTTGGAATCAAGGAAGCTGAATATGATGCCTTCTTGATTAATATTTTAGAAGGTGACCAATTCTCTTCTGGATTCGTAAAAATCAATCCAAACTCAAAGATTCCTGCTCTTTTAGACAAGTCTGGTGAGACGCCAGTCAGCTTGTTTGAATCAGGATCAATGCTTTTATACCTAGCAGAAAAATTTAATCGGTTTCTTCCCGAGGAACATCCAAAGAGAACAGAGGTTCTAAATTGGCTATTTTGGCAAATGGGAAGTGCTCCTTATATTGGTGGAGGCTTTGGGCATTTCTATGCTTATGCCCCTGAGAAGCTCGAATATTGTATTAATCGATTTACCATGGAAGCAAAACGCCAAATGGATGTTTTAGATAAAGTCTTAGGCAACAGAACTTATATTGCCGGTGAAGAGTATAGTATTGCTGATATGGCTATCTGGCCTTGGTACGGAGCACTCGTTAGTGGGAACCTTTATGATGCAGGAGAATTCTTAGACTCAAAATCCTATAAGAATCTCTTACGCTGGAGTGAACTTATTGGGCAAAGGCCAGCTGTTAAGCGTGGAAAAATTGTCAATCGTAGCTGGGGAGATGATAACGAAAAGCTAATAGAGCGCCATGACGCTACAGACTTTGAAGGAAAAGTTCTTACTTAACTCTTTTCTTCAATTCTTTATTTATGCTGGGGATAAGATGGGAGAGCTCTTTTCTTAAATAAAGATGAGCTGTGTCCTTTTTAAGGATTCCAATTTTCTTTACATTTTTTAGATTAATAGGGCTTTCAAATTTTAAGTAATCATCAAACACTTTCTCTACTTCAACGAAATAATCTATTCGACCAAGACCTATTAATATATTGGCCTGGTTAAACTTACTTAGGTGAAAGATATCACCTTTTTTAAAATGCTTTAACAGCTCAATTTCTATTATTTTTAAACCTTTTCTAAAGCCAATCTTCTTGCCTTTTAACTCTGACCAATCAGAAATCTTTTCATCTTTTTTTCCATAGACGGCTACGTTATAGAAAAACTGGGGTACATCCGCTTTTACGAGATATGGTCTATCATCGCCGTACTTAGACATACGAATCAATTCCCCATCGAGCTTTTTTTCAAGTACATTCTTTTCTAATTTATCATGGGGTAAGACGGAAACTTTTAGATTATGACCTAGTTCTTTAAAAACATCTGTTAAAAGTTTTTTTGAGTATTTTCCATAATGGGATTTAAGAGTAAGTTCTGTTACTCCGAGCTCAATCTCTTTAGCAAAGATGCCGGTACTAAAGAGCATAAAAAAAGCCATATGATAAATTCTCATATGGCTGATTATACTCAGTTAATGGCTTTTTTCAAGAAGTGACCTTTTTGGTCAATTAAAAATGTGTTCCAAAGAAAGTAACGCTTATATCTTCATTATGGGGCTGAAAATCATCAGTCGTTTCCATCTTAAAGTTAAAGCTTACAACTTGTTTTGATGCGGCCACATTGAGATTATTTACTAAACCATGAAAGGTTTTAGTAATCGTCGAATTAACGGTCCAGCGAACAGTTGCTAGAAGACGATCACTCTTACAGTTAACTCTCATTCCTTCCACATCAACAGTACAGTCGCTCTTTCTTAAGGTGATCTCCACAAGATCCTTCGAGCTCCAAGTCTCCCCAAGGCCCTCTAGCTGCGCCCCTAAATTAATTTGTGAGCCGCTTAAAGATAGAGTTAGGATATTATCCTGGTGCGGATGAGATTTAACGATAAGTTGGTTATAGGCAAAGGTTCCATCCCAAAATCTTAGATTGATATCTTCGGCTGCGAATAAGTTAAAGCTTAAAAGTAGTGATAATAAAATGGTTAGGTTTTTCATAAATAGCTCCGGTTGTTGTCTCTGGAGCCTTTATGGCATGGTTTTAAATATAAATAAAATTAGCAATTACAATATCTGTAATAAGCATAAATTATACCTATTCCTGTTGAGCTCTAGCAGCTCTTTCGGCTTTAGCCTTCTCTTCATCTGCTATATTCTTTTTAATAGCCTCCCTCACTTCCTTTAAGCGGGCATTGGCGTCGGCTAAGAGCTTGGACCTATTATCTCCTTTAGGTAGGGGCTTAATAACTTCTTCTTTAAGCCTGATAATAAGATTCTCTAATCTCTTTGCGTTTTCTGATCTTCCCCAGTTGGAGAGAGTTTCAAAGCTATCAAGAAAGTCTCTCGCTACAAAATGTGGGTTAATCTTATTATGACCCTTGACCTTACTAAATAGACTGAGAAGGTTTTGAAAACTATCCGTCGTAAAATCTTCTTTATGAAGTTTTAAAAGGTCAAGAAAGTGAACTTCTTTGTCGGGCACAAAAATAAAGCCTCTATCAATATGACCAATAATACTAGAGAGCAATTGGTACTGTACTCTATTTCCAGCTTCAGAAAAGTCTACGATTTTTCTTACAAAATTGGAAAAGACTCCTCCAGCACTTCGTCCTTCATGGGAATGATTATAAAACTTTCCATCCCATTTTTTAAAAACATTTAAGATCGCATTGCTATCTACCATTCTTGAATTAAAAGAATTGTCCATTCCCATTTGTATCCATTTTTCCATACCTGGAATTAATTCCTCTAAATCATTATTTAAGTAAGTTAGAAACTGACTAAAATAAGTATCTTTTTTACTAGAAGTTGAAAGCATAAAATTGATACTTGTATTAAAAGTATCAGGAAAGTGCTTATGATTAAGTAAGCAATAGTTCATTAATTCTTGCTTAACAGATTCTGAAAAATCTATATCCTTTAAAATTAATTTCTGCATGGCCAGAGGACGATTGGGAAGGTCTTGCTTCGCCAAAAAGACACTTGGAACAAGCTCCATTACAGGCATGGAATGTTTCTTATCTACAAAGTTCTTCAAGACAAAATCTTGAACACTTGGTACTTTCATAGTTCTTGCTTTAATACCATTTAGGATCGACATCTTTTGAAGATCTGTAGCCGAAGGTAGAATACTATCTTCTAAAAACTTATGAGCCTTATCTGGGCCAAGAGTTCCATAAAGGCCTGGTACTATTCCTTCAAAAGCATCACCGCGAGATTTTTTTATAAGAGCCGATGTTATCTCCATAATAGTCTCTTCACTTAAATTCTCATTAACAAAAGCCTTTCCAATTGATTGCAAAGTAAACTCTCCAGCGTATTCGTTTTCAATTAGGCTTTTTGCTGCTTTTTTAAAGTCCTCTTCGGATAAGCTATTCATTTTTCTGGCCACCAAACCTAGCTCTCTATCGGACCTATAACTAGTGATTCCCTCTTCAACTTGTTCAAAAGTTGGCTTGTTTGGAACAATATCCTCACTTATCTCAACACCTTCTTTTTCAAACTTAGCAATGGCGTTAGCATTTATATTTTCGTTAGGAAGATTATCAAACTTATCGATTTCTTTAGCTAGCCGTGCATCTACAAGCTCTGCGATACGGCCCATTGAAATTTGATCGGCAGGAGTTTCTTTAACATAAGTAAAGACTTCCGAGTTTCCAGATTTCCAAGCTTCCATAAGCTTAATAGTAAAATCCGTATACATTTCAAGAACACCTGTATCCAGAGAGCTATTAAAAAAGCGGCTTTCTAAAGTTCCGTATCTCCCCACGTAACGTAGGGTGGAACGGGTTGCATTAAAAGCATTAGGTCTGGCCCAATCTTGGGTTCCTGTTTTAATCGGCTCCTTAACTGAAGTTCCCGGCTTGATTCTAATCCTATCCTTTAAGTCTGCAATAGCGCCTTCCATATTTTTTAAATTGATATAGCCCCTATTCTCATTTACGAAAAAGAACTTTCTAAGAGGACCATCAATTTTGTAGAAGAGCTCGTAGATTTCAAGCATCTGCTCATTCGTCGTATTAGCTGCATCGATTCCATAATGAATATGAATCCCTGCTTGATCAGGTCTTTGATCCATGCCGATCTTTTTTAATCTTGAGAGAATTTCAAAATGTACGGCCACATCTTTTTGATCTCTTAAAATAGGTGAAGCAATCTCTACTCCCCTTTTACTATCTGGAAAAGATAGAGAAGAGTCTCCCCCTACGTCATAAACGTACTCAATATCATTTCTCTTATACACAAGCTGGCTAGAATAACTTCCACCATCCTTATAAGTAACCTTAGTCCCGGGATAAAGCTCTTCGAGGGTTTCCCCTATCTTTTTTAAAACGTCCCCATAGGTCATACTACCTGGGATTGCTCCCTCAAATTCAATTCCCATTGTTGAAAAATCAGGAATTATCTTTGCTTTAATAGCCTTTAAGTCTTTGCCTTCCTTAAGGCCAGCTAAGACTTTTCTTAAGGTATCTTTTCTAAGACCTAATACCCGAATAAGATCTGCATCCTTAAAAAAAGAAGAGACCTCTTCATCGCTCATTTTATAATAATCAATTCCTTCTATAAGTTTTGAAAAGTCAATAAACTCTTCTTCTTCAGAGCTTCCTAGTTTTGCAAATTGCTTAAGTAAACGCTCTCTAATTTTATCTGTGCTTGGATCTTCTGTTCCCTTAAATAAATAAGCCAGTGACTTGTATTCATCTAAATCAAAACCAAGCCTTTTAAGCTCATCAGATTCTTTTAGAATTTTTTCAATGCCAGCCTCATCTAAGTCAAGACTTGCTAACCTTCTAAGATGCTCAAGAGAATCATCAAACTTACTCGAAGTTCGTGCTAGTTTTTCAGATAGTGCATGAGAAAGGGTATTTTTAAGCCAGTCCCTAACTTCACCTTGCTTATTTGCACTTCCAAGAGTTTGAATAATATTATCCAAATGCTCTCGATCAAGATCAAAATCCTTTAATAGCTTTGATTCCTCAAGAGAGCGTACATAAACATCCTGTTCTGAATGGGTCGTCTTCATATCGAAGATGGCCTCAACAAGATTATCTACGGACTTTGCCTCAACTACGCCGCTAGATAATTCACTGGTCGTGGCCTTTGTTGGAGAAAGACCAAAGAGTGAGCGAACCAAATTTTTACAATTTAAAATTGAAGCTGGTGATCTAAATGAAAGATTTCTTTGATTGACGGAGCTACAAGAAAATAGACCCATTAAAATAAGTAAAAGTAAGACCCTGAATTTCACCCTTACTTATCGGGCCGTGCTGAATTTATCTTTAATGAGTTTTTTCAATTATTTCAGTTAGTTATACGGCTTCCGAAGGACAGTTCTACTTTGAAGAATGGTAGATACAAAGATTGCCCTCATCAAGAACCTTAGGAGCTGGCCAATGATTTTCTGAGGCGACTCGATCTAACCACTTGCTTCCGTTTCCTTTAGTGACGATGGTCAATTTTCTTTTTTGGCTAAAGGCCACGATCTGATCGAGGACATACTTATAAGTATCTTCGGTAAAAGGGTCATACATATAATAAACAGCTGCCTCTGGAATCTTAAAAGACTCAAGAGATAAGTCTTGAGTTTTAAAATTAAGACTTTCACTTAGCTCAAAAAGCTCACTTGCTTCATTGGCCACCTGAACTCGGTGAGGTACGAACTCATAACCAATTGACTGAGTATCAGGTCTTAATAAAGCGTAAACTAGGCCAACCCTTCCATATCCAGAGCCAAGATCAACAATCAAGTCGCCACTCTTTACTTCGATTGCGTCAAGAGACAAAAGAATGGTTGAATAACCAGACTGAACACCAACGCCACCACTTTGATAGATTCTTTCTTTTTCGTGGTAATCGACATCCATATCTAAATCGAGCTGATAGTCGAGCTTAAAGATTTTATCAAGTCCATCAAATGTTCTATAAAGCCTTAGACCTTGATGGCCTAAGTTTTGAGCGAAGCCCTCTTGATCACTTTCTTCTTTTAAAAACTTTTTACTCATATCCTTAAGAGCGTGTATTAAAAAAGTTTTTTGCTCCATTGGACTTCGATTCATAATTAGTGAAAGAACTTTTTTCTCTATAAGTAAGCTACTCTTTTTTAATGTTTTTATTTCTGAGGCACCGCTTTTTATTAAAAAATCCTCTAGAAAACCTAGGGGTTTAAGCTCCTTTAATAAAAATTTATTAATAAACTCTTCATAAGTGGTTTCTATATTATTTACTAAATCTTCCTTATCACTTAACCAAAGCTGTTCTTTTAAAAAACCCATAATCGTACTAAGCAAAGCTGAGTAAATATATAGCTCTCCCATCTCTTCAGCAGATAGTTCGGTGGTTTCAGTTAGTTCTAAATTTGGTTCATTAAGAAATTTGAGAAAGGTCTTCTCTGATAGCTCCAATAAGCCTCCAGAGACTATTCTACCCTTTATTCAATCAAAAAGAAAAGGCCACTCGTCATTTTTATCATTTTCAACTAAGCTTAAGACACACTATTTCGAGGAACACACGATGAGTCTAATCGTTGCCGTTAATAAAACCTATGATTCTTATTACTCTCCAAAGTATATTGGAACCCTAAACCAAAAAAAGAAGTTTCGTAAATTTGGAGCTAATACCGAGCCTTCTAAAGCAAGTTCGGTATCAAATAAGTATAACGAAAAACAAAATAGCTTAAAGCACTTCTATGCTAGAGATCTTATGAGTAAGACCGTTCAGGTCATCTCCTCGGATGAGTCCATTAACTATGCCATAACAAGGATGAATGAATTAGGTGTTCACCATCTTGCTGTGCTCGAAGATCGTGAGCTTGTGGGCCTTATTACAGATCGAGATATTTTTAAACAAATCCATTCCCTTGATAAAAAAGTTCGAGAGGTCATGAGCCCGAAAGTACTTATGTGTACGAGGAATACAGAAGTTCGATTAATTGCAAAGGTTCTTTATGAAGAGCAGATCTCTAGTATTCTTATCGGCGATGAAAAGAATGACCTCGAAGGTATTATTACTCGAAGTGATCTTTTAAACTTTATCGTTCGCTCGATGCCTCTTGAAACATTCGCCTAGAACCAAAAAAAGGCCAGTCGATGACTGGCCCTTAATATTTAGAATTTAATTATTTATTAATTTGAAAGCTCTTCACTAATAAGATTAGCTTCAGCTCTTACCTGCATAATTGTATCAACTAAGATAGATGAGAAATCTTTTGCTTCGTACTCAAAAGTTCCAGTAAGAAGATCTTTTGTGGCAGCTTTAAAAAAGTTCTTATCATAAGCTGCTCCAAGGTCTAATTCCTTAATAGAGCTTCCTAAGTGATCAGTTAGAGCGCGTCCAAGTTTTTCAAAATCTCTTCTTGTTAAGTTAACTCCACTTCTTCCTGGGCATTCACTTCTCACAGTAAATTGCCAGTAGTCATAAAGACGAGCTTCTCTTTTTTCTGTATTCGCACGTTCTTCTTCTTTTCCTGGCGCCTTATATAGACATGCATTTTGATTATAGACTTCGCCAGTGAACTCACCTTCATAGAACATCTGCATTTGATCTTGTCCAGAATGAAAGGCAGCGACTAAGGTAACTTGCATTAAAGCATCGTCCCAACGGTGGCTACGTCCAAGGTACTCTCCTTGAGTGGCCGTTAATCTTCTATATTGTTCAGCAATATAAATAGCAACAAAGTCAGAAGCAACTTGCTTTGATTTAGTTTCTAGCTGAGCTAATTCAGTAGGGTCAGAATCTGTGATCAATTTAATGATAGCGCTATAAAAAGCTTCTACTTCTTCATCGCTTCCGCGTAGGACTCTTTCAAGAGTTCTTAGGTAGTGCTTATAAGAAGCATCTGCCACGTACTTCTTTATTGAACCATATCCAACCGCTCCAAAGCTACGCCCTGATCTTTCAACTTTATCTTCATGATCTGCTTTGTACTTAACATGGTAAGTAGTTACATCTTTTCCAAGAATAACTTCTACACCCTCACCTTTTTTGATTCCATCAAGATGCTTTCCACCGGTACGGTTAAGGGCCTGCTCATTAAGCTCTGGGTAGATTACGTCTCTCATAACATCAAAGAAAGGCTGTCCTATATAATCATTAAGATCGATTACTGACTTGTACTCACCAACTTTAACATTCTTGTAAACTCTTGCCTGAGCACTAAGGCCAAACATTGAAACAATTAAACTAACTAAAAATAACGACTTCATAGAAAAACTCCAAATTAAGTTAAATTTTCCTATTTTCTGGCAGGCCTAAAAGCCTGGAGGACACCAATTCCCGAGTGTTATACTCCAGTAACTTGCTTAACAAAAGTGCAATGATTATTTTGTACCTATCTTAAAATTAGATAGTTATTTTAAGGCATCGATTATTAGGATATTAAAGGCCGCAAAGAGGCTAGAACCATTCCATTTCATTAGAGGAGTATAATTACTTCCCCTTAGAACAATGGGGGAATTTTTCATGGAAATCTTAGCTGCCCTTCTCTTTTTCCAGTTTCCGGCCCTAATTTTTGATCCGTCTAAGTTTCGATATCCCAGCTTATTATAGGACTTCTTTGAATAGTATTTTCCAAACTTTATACGGCTCTTTCCTTTTTTATAAGCAAGAGAGCCAATACTTTTTCCTTTTTTCCAACCAACTTTCTTTAAGTAATTAGCAATAGAGGCGAAGATATCTGCTTTTGTATTCCAGATATCAATCCTTCCATCCCCATCAAAATCCTGCCCGTAAACGGGAATATTTGAAGGCATAAACTGGCAATGTCCCGTGGCCCCGGCCCAGGACCCTTTTAAGTCCTCTCTTTTAACATGGCCCTGCTTTATATGCCTTAAGGCCGCATTTAGCTGAGTTTCAAAAAAACCTCTTCTTCTTCCATCCCAAGCAAGGGTTGAAAGTGAGGTCAAAAGATCATAGTCGCCAGTTATTTTTCCAAAGAAAGTTTCCGTTCCCCATATTGAAACAATAACTTCTTTATCAACTCCATATTTTTTCTCAACCTTTTTAAGAAGCTCTAAATTTTCTTTTAGTGCTACTTTTGCCTGGTCCAATCGGCTAGGAGATTTTCTAAGCCAGCGTTTTATAAATTTTTGATAATCTATGACTTTGCTAGACGTTACCTGATTGCGATCTTTTTTAATAACTGAGGGATCAGGCTTTATGCCGGCCAACATTTTTGCTGTGAATTTTGTTGGAATGCCGTGGCGAGAGGCCCTTTTGGCGTAATCCTTTTTCCACTGCTCAAAGGATCCTTTTGCAAATAGCGGGTTTGAAAGAAATATAAGCGTTAAAAAAAATAAAGTTATTTTCATAGAACTTTATTCTAACAGAAAATGAAAATAACTTCTTTGGTATTTAAAGGCCTATAGGGGGCGGTATATCGCAGGGGTTGTCCTCACCACCGCATTGATTATCTTCATGGCGGATTATGGCCTTGTATAAGTATACCTTTCCTGCATCATCTTCGATCCCAAAGCCACAGGTTGTTACCACTTTTTCCATGGGAAGATAGAACTCCTCGGTGGTATAAACTTTTTTAATTTTAGATTTAAACTCATCCATTAGCTTTAGAAATGTATCTGTAAGAAGAGCTTGGTACTGCTTAGTAATTCCAGAGGCACCATCTTGATAGGTCGCAAACATACATTCGGCAATCTTAGTTTTCTTTAGCTTTGTTAGGGCCGAAATATCTGCAGTCTTTGGCCAAAGTCTATACATCTCTGGTCTCGTCATCGGTGCAGCGGTTTCCACATGATAGTCGCTAAAGCTCCCTCTATTTTTATAAAGTCTATGAGCAAGATTATAAAGAACCTCTAATACATTTTCCCCAGCATTAAATTCATCACGGGCCTTTTGGATAATTCTTTTTGAAGAATCATCTCTTAGCTCGTGATCAAATTCCTCATAAATAATTTGAGCTGCTGAATAAGGCTCCGTTGGAATTTTATCTAGTAAAACTAGGTAAGTTCCTAAGTTATTGGCAAAGGTCTCATCTCTTTGAAAGCGACCTTTGAAAATATGGTGAGGCACTTCTTGTCCAATAACTCTAGCAAGAGTTCTTACATCGTATTTAATCGCTTGCTTAGAAAAATAAATAGGCGCTCCAAGCTTAAACTCAGTCATGGCACCGTTAGAGTATAGCTTTGTGTAATCACCTGGATGTCTATTAAAGCCCACAGCAAAAAGCTCTGGCACATAATAAAAACGTCCATTCTTTAAAAGAAGATCGAGATCCTTTTTAAAGGCATTTTTAAAATTTTCATTAAACGGTGTTTTATCAAGGTTAGATTTAAGCAGATTCACAGCATCGATGATCTTTCCCATAAATGGAAAAACTTTTGCTTCAACTTCTTTCGGGTCTCCCCCGCCACTGGCCCAGCCCCCGGCAATTGCCGACTGAGAAAAAGTTAATAGAATCAGTAGTGTTAAAGTCTTCACTTTTACTCCTTAAATACCTAAGGGATTCATACCAATCCCTCTCTCTAAGAACAATCTACCGTCACCTTTATACACGCGTAAATTTATTATTTATTTATCTAGACGACGTGGTATACAATTTATTAACAAATTCCAAAAAATGAGCCAAATGATGAATATTTTCAATGAGTTAGACTATAGAGAAGTTTTAAAGAAAACCGTGGAAGAGCGTAAAAAAATCGACTCCTCCATCACTTTTCAGGCCATGGCCTCACATATGAGAATCCAAAAGGCCTATCTATCTCAAGTTATCAAAGGAATTCGGGATTTAAGCCAAGATCAGCTATTTCTAGCAACTCAGTATTTAGGCTTTTCGCCGGAGGAATCCGAGTACCTAAAACTGCTTCTGGATTATTCACGCTGCGGACTAGCTGACCGAGAAAAAGTACTTCTAAGAGAAATTAAGATTTGGCAAAAACAAAAGAATAAAACCTCTCAGTATATTGATGTAGAAGAGCTCACCCAAAGGGAGATCAACCGGGAAGACTATTATTTAGATCCCATGAATCAGGTGGTTCATATGGGACTTCATTGTGAAGAGTTTAGAAAAGACCCTATGAAGTTAGCGGCCAAGCTTTTTTTACCGAAAAAAAGAATCTCAGAGTATATAAATAGTCTTCAAAGGATGGGCATCATACAGATGGGGGCGAAGGGAATAGAGCTAATTGATATTGAGCTTCATCTTCCTAAAGACTCTGCCATTTTTCATTCCTATAAATCGCAGTGTTATACCAATACGATGAATCGCTTAAAGCAAATAGAAGAATCTAAAACTTATAACCTAAGTGTCATCTTTTCCGGAGACGATGAGGTTAGAAAAGAAATTAATTCTCAATTCATGAAGTTTCTTACTAAAGTTAAAAAGCTAGTTGGTCCGAGTGAATCTAAAGAAGTTTTTCAGATGAATTTTGATTTATTTTCTTGGACGGAAACAAAATAAAAGACCGATTGCCCTTGAGCAACCGGTCCCCTTTCTAGAGTTTAGTACATGAAAGGCTCTTCGCTACTAAAAAAGCCTTAAAGTTATAACCTGGAAGTTTATTTAAAGCTTTACAAGATTTTCTTGAACGCTTGCCAGCTATACAACCTTCACATGTTAACTCATTCATATCTTCACAACAAAAACCTAATTCTTTTGCCTTACTTCTACCAAGGTCAATTTCTTGGAAGTAATCATCTTCTCTTAAAACTCTCCCCTCTTCGTCAGTCGCAAGAGTTTCTCCGTCAAATTCAGGCATTCTCACGTTTTTAGAAGTTCTCGTGGCCACAACATTAATCGTCGCCGATCCCTTCTTACTCGCCTTAACCGTCATCTTATGAGAAGTTTTCATTGTTTCAAACTTAATCGTCTGAGACTTCACATTATCCCCAGAGATTTCAATTTTATCGAACTCACCTGTAACATGAATCTTAAACTTTCCTTTCTTAAATACTGACCCAGGAGTCGACTTAATTTCTACATTTGGTTTTTCAGTATTAATTCTTCCTGAGAAGCTTCCTGTTAAAACTTGTCCATCTATTAGCTCAATCTCAGTTTTTCCAACTAGCTCTTCTTTTGTTCCATATCCAGCATATGACCCCGTAAAAATTCCTCTTTCAGGGTAATAAACCAGCTCGATGGCCTTTCCATTAACTGTCGCCTGGGCCGACTTAACCACGTCCTCAAGCTCTGTGGAATCAACTGCTAAAATAATCGGAAGCTCATTCTTATTTCCAAAAGGAATCTCATTATTTTCAGAAAGATAAGAAGGGATAATAAGCTCAGCATCAACTGGTCCTCCGATCTCTTCTTGCTTAACTTCATCTTGGGCCTCATCTAATGAAGTCTTGTCTAGGCCCTCTTGCTCCTGAAGAGAGTTCTTAATATTCTCAACCTGACGCTTGATTACTTCACAGTTTTCTTCACAGTTAATTAGCTCTCTATTCACATCTCTCATTCTGGCATAAGACTCACGTAATTCTGTCATTCGATCATAAATAACATAGAGAGTTCCGCCGCCGATAAGAAGTGGTGGAAGGGCATTGGCCAATCTTCCAAATTCTCTTTCTGATTCCTCTAGAGTTGCTGAAGCCTCAGTTCTAGCATTTCCAAGCTCAATACAAATCTCTTGATTCTCATCATTAACCTCTTCACATTTAGCCTCTTCAATCTGATCTTCAACATCCTCAAGGTCTCTTTGAGAATTCATTACATCCGTATTGGCCGAAGAAACATCGCCAATTGTTACGTCACCGAGATCACTTAAATCAGATACTCTTCTGGCGCGCTCTCTTTTCTTCTTTTGTTTTTCTTCCCACTTCTTTTGCTTTTCTTGCATCTTCTTTAATCTTTCTTGACGCATTTTCTGCTTCCAGGCCCTGGCCTCAGGCTTTTTCTTTGGCTTTCTTGGGTTAGTCGTTAAACCATCCTCAAAATCATAATCATCAAAGACTTTTTTCATCTCCTTAGAAACATCATCAATTTCCTTTTGAACTGCTTTTTTAGCTTCCTTTCCCTTAGTCTTTCTTTTTTTCTTTTGAAGTTCCTTCTTCATCTTACGAAGCTCCCCGCTTCGCTTTTTCAAATTGGCCAAGTTAGTCTTAGTATCCCCGCCCGCATTCCAGGTGGTAGAAGGACCGTACTTAACTCCAGGGTTTCCAACATTAGCGTAGGCCGTCATAACCATACAGCTCATCACCAGCACCAAAATTATTTTCTTCATTAATAAGTTCATTTCTATCTCCAGGTTTTAGAACGCTCCATCGCGATCTCTGAAGCCAGAATAGATTTAAATCAGACTGAGGTAAATTTAATATAAATTAAAAAAGACACCAAAGTTAACTTTTTGCTAACTTATTTTATTAGAGTAATCGCCAATATGATGGCCAAGACTACGGCCCCAAGAATAAGCTCAAAGGTCCAGCTCTTCTTTTGCTCTTCCTGCTTAAACTCACCGGTTTCCCTAAAATAAGGATCATCAATATTATTGATCACGTATTGAAGATTACCTAGTGGAGTGACTCCAATAAAGTCATAGAGCACCTCCCTATTCTCGCAAAAGGCCGTGTAGGGAACCCCTCGCACCTCAAAATGTGCCCCAAGCTCCGGACTCTCCGAAGTATCCACCTCATACACATTAACCTTAGGATTATTTTCTTCTAAAGCCTCAAACACGGGACTCATAGTTTTACAGGGACCGCAGGTGGGAGAAAAAAACTTAATCACAAAAAGTCCTTTCTCACTTTCAACAATCGATTCAAAATTCTCTGCGTTCATTCTCTTCATGACAAATTCTCCGCCACCATTATAGCAGAGCTTAAGAAGAAGGCATAGATTCTAGCGCTTATACCTATGAATATGACAACGAAGACGGGCCTCAAGATCCTCCTGATCATCAGGTAAGAAGACCTCAAGGGAAAAACCATACTTTAGCATTTCGGTGGTGAATTTATTTTGATAACCACGTTTTGGTGAGGCCATTATAACTTCAGCCTTAGTATCCGCATGGCGGTTTATAAAAGAAGATAAAAGCAAGACATGATCATCCTGATACAAAAGATCGCTTCCAATAATTAAATCAAACTTACCTAGAGTCGAATCCGTGCTGGCCCAATCCTGGAGATGAAATTTAATCTTCACCTTATTATTAAGCTCTACATTCTCCTCTAAAAAGACCTTCGCCTCAGGATGATAATCGGTGGCCGTAATATTCGCCAAACGCTGATTCAAAACCAAGCTACTAAGACCAATACCGCAGCCCACCTCCAAGATCCTCTTTCCCTCGATCTCCTCAGTACACATAAGATCGGCCATCACCTTTCCCGAGTCCCAAACAACCCCAAAGATTGGCCACAAGGTAGAATTGATCCCAAGCTTCTCGCTTTCCTTATCATCATCAGAAAATTGCTGCTTATTTTTTAAGGTTCTTAAATGAATATCAAAATCGGGAAATTCAACAGAAGTATAACGAAGTAAAACTTTCCTTATAAAAGGCTTCCCCTTAACAAACTTTCCCATAATCATTCCCTAAAAGAGATCTTCGGTGACTAAACAGTCTCGAGTTGATTACAGGTCAAAGCCTATTCCAGTGAACCATAAAAAAGTTTCGATATTTAAACCTAGCCTTTATAGGCCCCAATAGCAAATTCGCTTACTCACTTGCCTTCCTTATAACAGTTTCAATTGCACTCTCTTCAAGCCCCGCATCTCGCATAAGTCTCGCTACTTTAGCAAAGTCATCCGAATCAATGGCATCATAAAATTCTTCGACCTTACCGATTTCAGCTAGCTTTTCTAAAACCAATGAACCTTCAAAATTTTCAGATGAATCCAAGAGCTCTCCTTATCCTAAGAAGTTCGTATTATATATGATCTTAAACTAAAGGCTCAATTTTTTTTGCTAGATCAAGCTGCGCTAGATAATCAAAGCCATCCTCAATTGACCAGGCCATACTGAGGCAGACATGAATAAAGGCAAAACCCACGACCCTATCATAGGGAAGCTTTAGCTCGTCTGAAAAGAATTTGGCCCTCTCCACAAAGCATTCGATATTTTGGGAAATTTCAGGATAGTCTCTTGGGTTCTTTAAAGTCGTGCCAAGTTCGTAAGCGGGATCCCCAATCATTCCTTTAGGGTCAAAACAGACGAACTCTCCATCTTCCCTTGAAATAATATTCTCATGATGAAGATCCCCATGAAGTAAAACCTCATGAGTCTGAGTGGCCATAAGCTCCTTGGCCAGTGCTTCGGCCTTATTAAAAGTATCAACCAAGTCCTTAGGGACATCAATTCTTCCAAAAATTTTAAATAGATCAGAAAGAGGGCTAAGCCTTTCCCTATTTTTTATATCCTTCACCTTATGAATCTTTTTTATGATTTCGCAAAAGACTTTGCTGGCTTCCTTCTCATTACCTATCTTAGAAAATTGATATAAATTCTCCCCAGGAAGAAATTCAATAAGAAGCGCCCTTTCATCAAACTTGTATAGCTTGGCACTTCCCTCTCCACCGCAATTATCAAGAAAAAAGTTCCAGGAAGTTCGTCCTTCACACCAACTTCATTCAGAATCTTAAGAACGGCCTTCCCATACTTCGAATCAACCACATACACATCACTGGTAAAAGTTGAGGCCAACTTTTCACAGTTTTTAAGATTCCAATCGTGAATATACTTATTTAGATATTGGTCCACCATGGGTACTAATCTGAGAAGAATTTAATATTGATCTTAAATTTTCCACTCTGATTGATAAAGCGCTCGCCATCAACTCTTCCGTCTAATTCAGTTTGGATTTGAAAATCTGTCATGCCTTTCTCTACGAGCCTCTTAAAAATATCCTCGCGCACCAACGAGCTAACATAATTTTCGTACTTATATGCATCCTCTGATAAATTACCGGCACCAAAGATTGCCTTCATGGGGATTTGGATATTTAGCTCATTCTTCTCCTTAGAGTTCTCAATAATATCTAAAAGGGCACGGTTATAGCACATATTCCAGTACCCACCGGTAACCGTTACGAGATTAGAAACTGGTACATAATCATTTTCCCCATCCCGAGAATAACGTAATTCAGTCTCAGCAACAGCGGGATAATAATTATAATAACTGTCTCCTATATTAGTTGAGCAGGATTTTGTTGTCCTAGGAGCTTGCTTCTCAAATTTCTCCTTAATATCCGTTAGAAACTCAATACTCTTTTGACTATCAACTAAAGAGATAACTCTCTTGTTTTTCTCCAAGAACGAATCTGTAATTTGGCCAATTCCTTTCTGACCTTTCTTACTAAAGTAACTACAGGATCCATGAACCACCACGAGCTCACCCTCGATTTGCGGTGCCTTCGCCCAAAGTTGGGTCGAGCAGCAAATGAGTAAGGCAAGAATATATTTTTTTATCATAAGATATAGTGAGTTATTTCGGAATTCTTCCAGGAGACCCCTTGAACGAACGAGAACCCTTTCCTTCATCCTCAAGCACCTTAGCTTTCCTAGATTCATCAACCACTTTCTTAGAAACCTCGGTCTCATCTCTTTCAGGGACGGACTCTTCACACTTCATATTATAAAAAGCGCTTAGAAGCTTTCTAGGATTTGGGTTATTAGCACTAGGGTATTTTTTCTTCTCTTCAGAAGTTAATCCATGTCCACCGACACGAATAAAATCCCAGCTATCTCCCGCAGCGGGAAAAGCATTCTTATAATTTACCAACTGCCATGAATCTGCTCCATCCCCAATTTTAAATTGATGAAACGAAGGCTTAGATATTCCCGCATCCCCTTCTCCCTTTTTATCAGGATAAGATTCAACGGCCATTCTGTTACCCTTATTAGAGATTAAATAAGTAACAATATAGTCTTTTCCATTTATTTTTTCAGATACAATTTCGAGTTCAGGATAACCTGGGGTAGGAAGACCTTCACAAAATAAAAGATTGCCCTTAGATTTTTTACATTCACGCATGGCCAACTTCATGAGCTCACGATCGAGCTTTTCCTCGTCCAAGCGCGCCCGCCTTACCTCTTCCTTATCCTTACTAGATATTTGAATATCCCTTAGCGACTGAATTTTCTCATCTATGTCCGAGCGATTATATAGCTTTTGCATATTGGAAGTTATGCAAGACTCATCCTTAAATGTACCAGCATTCACATACCCACTTCCAACCACAAGTATAGCCAAGGCCGTAAAAAAATCTCTCATTCCAATATCCCCTAATTCCCTAGAGAACTTATCGGCAAAAGACCTACCTACCTAAACCCATTACCCGCGCAAACGACTCAACTTAAAACTCTACTTATAAAAACATAATTTGTTATTATCTAAATCTCTAACATACCCTGAGTACCTTGGACCTTTAGCACATGGCTCCCCTTCACATGAGCCGCCTAGCTCAATGGCCAAAGCATGTAGCCTTTTAACCTCATCCTCAGTTTCAACATCAAATCCAATCATTGTTCCGTTGCCATTGGTTGCGGGTTCATTATCAAAAGGAATTGCCAAAGCAAACGCAAAGCTTTCAAATTGCCAAAAATTCATTCGGTCAGTTCTAAAAACATGAGGTTTTCCTTTCCCTTCAAACAAAGCTTCGTAAAACTTAATTGCCGCATCCATATTATTTGTTCCAAGAACTGTGTAACTTATTTTCATATTTTCATCCTTCAAGTTTCTTTTTTTGTGCTATTAAAAATAACTCACCTTTTTTATAAGCCCAAGCATCATAAATCTTAAAGCCTATTTTCTTATGTAGTTCAATCAACTCATTCGCCGAAAATTCAGTTATCTCCGGTGCTTTTCCAACTGCCTTCAACAAAGGAATAAGACCACGAATAAAAAGATTCATCTCCTTAATACAACCAGAGCTAGATACCAAAAACCCTCCTGGCCTTAGTGCCTCATAAGACTTTTTTAAGATTTGCTCATTATTCTGAGTTAAATGCAAAATACTATGGGCCATGATCATATCATAAGTATTCGTATGAAATGGTATCTCCTCCACGGACTTTACTTCAAAAGTTACATTTTCAATTTGTTTCTCATGCTTTTTTTGGTTAGCTATCTCAATCATCTTTGGGGAATAGTCGTAAGCGATAATTTCCTTAACATGAGGACCATGAATAAGAGACGTCGTCCCCGTTCCACAGCCAAACTCCATTACAATTGAATCACTATCAAAGAGCCTTTGAGTTCTAGCGAGTTTCTCCTCATAGATATCTTGAGATGGTACCGCTTTGTTTGCATACTTCTGTGAAACCTTGTCCCAAAACTCTGATGATGTTGTCATATACAGCTCCCTGTTACCTATACTATACGGTTGCAATTAATATTATGAAATGCCAAAATAAGCATATAACCTATGCATATTTGCAACTATCACTATGGACTATAAAACACTTAATTTTGATTGGAATAGGGCCAAAGCCTTCCTTGTAACCGCAGAAAAAGGCAGCTACTCCGCCGCTGCCAAAGCACTAAACCTAACTCAATCGACTTTGGGAAGACAGGTTCAGGCCCTAGAAGATGAACTGGGTGTGGTTCTTTTTGAGCGAGCAGGAAAAGGAATCCAAATTACACCTATAGGCTTAGATCTAGTTGGGCATGTAAAATCCATGGCAGAAGGTGCGAGTAAAGTTTCTTTTGCAGCAATGGGGCAGTCTGAAGATTTAGAGGGAACCGTCACCATCACTGCCAGTGAAGCGAACTCTGCTTTTTTACTTCCACCATTCATTAAAAAAATCCGAAGCCTCGCTCCTGGAATAAAGATTGAAGTTGTTGCAAAGAATGATTCTGCTGATCTTAGAAAAAGAGAAGCCGATATTGCGGTTAGAAACTTTCAACCGAAACAACCTGACCTTATAATGAAACAAGTTTCGGACTCTCAAGGAAACTTCTACGCCACAAAAGAATTTATAAAAAACAATGGTCCTTTTAAAACATTAAAAGATTTATCAAATGCTAACTTTGTAAGTGTTGGTGATCTATCAGGCTATATAGAAGGTCTGAAAGCTTACGGAATAAATCTCACAGAAGAGAACTTTCAATTATTGACTGAAAGTCACTTTGTGCATTGGTATCTCGTAAAGGCAGGACTAGGAATCGGTGTGATGCCTCATTATATTGGAGACAAAGATAAATCCGTCGAAAGAGTCTTGAAGTCATTCGACGGAATGAGTTTTCCCACATGGATCGTCTCCCACAGAGAACTTAGAACCAATCGCAGAATCAGATTCGTCTTTGACCAACTCGTCGATTACTTTACCTAATATTGGTGGAGGTGGTGGAAGCCTTATAACTTATTCATATTGTTGAGTGATTATTCAAAGTGACTACAGATTACTACAAACACAATGATTTAATCGCTATAATCTTATAGTCATTTGTATTTCAGAATCGACTAATCCTTTTTCATCCCAGGTATTGTCTTCAAATCCAACCTTACTCCAAAAAATATGAGAGCTTGGTCTAGAATTTGTATGAATCGTATAAATCGAGTTCTCTTTGCACCATTCTTTAATCTCTTCAAAAAACTTTCTGCCATGACCTGCTTTTTGAACACTTGGATTAATAGCAAATAAGGCCAAGCGCACTTCTCCATCTGGAAGGTTCAGGTGTTCATATTTCTTATCCATTCTGACTGAACCAATTACTTCATTATTTACAATATAGATAAGAGAAACATTCGGGGCTCCATGAACAGGATGATTTTTATTATAATTATTTAGTTTCATACCCACATCAGAAAAACTTTCTCGTAACACGTATTCACGTATTTCATGACATCGTTCAATTTCATCATTTGTTTCAGGTACTTTAGTAATTGATTTATCCATATAAATTAAATACCAATAAGTTCACAACACAACAAGTCGCGATGGTGGAAACTGCCGACAGTCCGACAATTCAAATGTTTATCATAGCACTAAGCCACGATAAGCCAATTTTCAATTAGGATCACTAGACTACGACCGTAGTCTAAGACTCGAAGAGAATAGAACTATTTATTTTGATTTTTCTATAAATTTTTGGATATCCATTAAACAACATTTTCCCGATGGGTTAGCTTTTTCGCAAAAGCAGCCTGGGTCTTTCATTTTTGATTTTATTTCTTCTATTAACTCTGTTTCCTTTCCTTCGTTCAAGGCAGATTTAAAATCTGCTTCGGAGTATTTAAAACAGTAGCAAAGTCTACCTAATATAGCCTTTGCTTGAGATGAGCCTTTTGAATCTTCATTACAACACTTCATAATTTTAAACTTGAGACAAAACAGAGTTAACGGTCTCAATAGATATAAATAACTTCATAGGTTCATTATCAAACTCAATAAACCCAAATTGAATGTAATAATCCTTAGCCTGCTGGTCTAAAGCGTCGACCACAACTATTTTCACTGCTGCATCCTCGCTTATTCGCTGTATCTTAGTTAAAGCATGAACCAAAAGCTTTTTTCCATGGCCTTTACGTTGCTCGCTAGTGGCAATTGCTAATCTTGCCATCAACATCCCAGATATTTCAGGAGCTGGGTATGATGTGAATTTAGCAAGTAAAGACTTTTCAACAGAGAGTGTACTCAATGTGTAATAGCCAATTATTTTTAAGGGCTCTTCCTCTATCAGAAGGTGTGTTTGTCCTACTTGATTTTTGCTGCCATTTTTAGCGTACCTTTGAATGTAGTCATCTAAAGATTGCTTTCCGCTACTAAAACTAGCCCTGGCTTTTACTTTTTTTGAAGTTTCTAAATCTAAGAGTTCTTTTATATGAACAAACTTTTCACTCATCCTCGATTACACTCTTATTTGTCCTAAACGCACTTACCAGCTTTTCACTAGGTTCAGAAGGACTGGCGATTTCATTTGAAACTTTATCAAAGTCACTTCTGCTAAGAACCAAAGACTTCATTTCTTGATATTCTTTAATGTCCTTCTTAGCTTTCTCAAGAGCTGTACTTACAATGTATGCCGTAAGGTCTTGGCCTGTACAATCAGCAGCGTACTTGAGCATACTCTTATGTTCAGAGCTAATTCTTCCACCAAATGTATCTTGCTTTTTAGCCGTAGACATAATCTACCTCCTGTTATTCCTGTATATTATAGCACCGTTCCAATTGTGAATCAACCTCGTTGTAACAGTGTTAAACATATCGGAATTATGAGGATTTTCTTTAATCGTAACTACTTAAAAATACAGGGAGGGAAACCCCCTCCCTGTAACTTATTGAAATTTAAAGATGTTCACTACATTCTCCATAACCTCTGCCTCTGAAGGCAAGATGCTTAGACAGTCAGTAGCTCCTTTTTCATCGGGGGTGGACTATCACGACCACAGTCGCTTCTCTTCTTTTTTCGGGTATAGCCCTTGCACTAAGGATAAATACTCCCGATATAGATGTCGCTACCAAAAAGTCGGACTCCGTATCTAATCAGATGTCTGGAACGAAAAAAATAAAGTAACGATATTTTAAGTATGTTTACTTACCCTGAATAAACCTAGGCAAAGAATTGACCTTAAATTGACATATTTATAGAGACTTAGCGCTAATGTAATATTTATAGTTGACTATGACGAACTTTAATTGATATTTAGCGTTACTAATGATGAACAAACTTTTAACCATATTCATGCTTTTGACTTTATCTATTGGAGTAATGGCTGAAGCAAATGTTATTCATCTAGATGATGAATCTACAGTTAGTCATGTTGATGGTGATGATAATATTTCCTTTAACCAAAGCCATGAAGAGTGCCAGGATAATGACTGTCACGATAAAGAAGGTCATTGTTCACATCATTGTAGTGGGATTCATAACTTCGCCCAATTAAACAATTCAATCAAAATTAACCCCATTGTGAGTTCTAGATCAAGAACTCATTGGTCTTACCAGAAGCATTATCAAAAGCCCGTCTTAGACCCTGCTCTAAGACCCCCCTCCAATTCATAGTCTATATTTTTCTCATGTTGATTTATCAACAGAGTACTCTAACTCGCTAAATTAGCGAGACGAACAGATTTTTATTAGTTGATTTTTAAAAGGATAAAAGAATGAAAGGCAATGCTTTCTTATTGTTAAGTTTTTTACTAAGTACGGGCATCCAAGCTCAGTGCAATATTAATTCACCTAGTGAATTACTAGAAATGATAAAAAAGAATCATCCTAGCATTTCAATAAATAAGTCCAAAGGTCACGCCCTAGAGAAGTCGATCGATTTTGCAGATCAAACACCAAATCCAGAGTTAGATGCCGAAAGTACCGTGGGAGACTCTATTGAAGGGAATGTCTATACAACTGCTGTGACACTAAAACATACCTTTGAGCTGGGTGGTAAGAAGGGAGCAAGAGTAGATGTAGCAAAGTCAAATTACAAATTAGGTATGGCCGCTGCTCGTTTTGAGAACGAAGATTCGTTGATAGACTCTATAAAAAGAATGCATCGACTTCGACAAATATACGAACTCATACCTTTATACGAAGAATCTCTTGGTGCCTTTAACAAAATACTGAAGACGTTAAAAAGACGAAGTTCTATTTCACCTGAACAAAGAGTTGAGAGAGAGACACTTGAACTTGTCACCAATGATTATAAGTTAAAAATGTCTCAGTTAAATTCTGAGAAAATAAAATTAAGCAAACACCTTACTTTTTTTACTGGAACAAATTGTATTATTCCTAGAAACTCATTACCAAACGAAGTTAACCTTTCTGAAAGCTTTGATAATAATAAAAAAACAGATTCATACTCCAAATTAAACTATGCCAAGTCAGCATTAGAGCTTGCTCAAGCCAATTACGAACTTGAAAAGTCGAATAGTTATCCTGATTTAAAGATTGGCCCTACATTCGAATACGAGAAGCTAAACGTGAGCAATACCAAGACCATAGGTATTGCATTAACCTTCGATCTACCAATATTTAATGTCAATGGTGGAGGAAGAGCAAAGGCTGCAAAAGAAATTATCGTAGCATCTTCGCAGCTTAAAAATATAAAACTCGAGAGTGAACTTGATCTTGAATCATGGATTAGTACCTATCGCAGATACAAGGACTCACTTTTAACAATAGCCACTAAAGAAGAACTTGAGAAAAAACATACAAGAATTGAAGCACTCTTCAAAAGAGGAATAATATCCACCTCATTAGTTATTGAATCACATAGACAGTTAATCGAATTTTCCAATACAAGATTTGAATTTGAAATTGGTGCTGTAGAAGCACTTTGGTATATCTACAAAATGAAAGGACAGCTAAATACGAAAAGTATTTAAGGGGAGAAAAATATGAAGGCAAATTTACTATTATTAACATTGATAGTTCTTTTTACAGTCGGTTGTGGCGACGGTGAGGAAGGACTCAAAGAGCAGACCTTTATTCAAACAAGTGAAGAAATTAGAGCTCAAAATGAAAACCAAGAAATGTGGGCTGCAAAACTTTCTTCTGATTTAAAAGTTAGACGAACCTTTATTGACGCAATTGAAGGCGAATTTGAAGGGAAGTTTGAACTTCGTAATTCAAACTTTAAAGTTCGGATTGTAATCACTCCAACTATTCCTGGATATGAGAATAACAGAGTTAGAACATTACCAGAATTAGAGTATGAGCTTCAGAACCTTGGAATTAATGTACATGTAGTTCAATGGAATCCAAACTCAGACTTGTCAGGAGTGAGCTGCATACTAGAAGACATCAAACCTAATGTAGAAAAAGGAATAATTGATCTTATTACCGAGAACTGTAAGAAGAACACTTATAAGTTCTACTTGGCTGATGACTTAAATAGCGAAAACGAAGCATCGACAGATGGTCAGAATGTCGCAGGCCTAGTTCGTGAAGGAAAAATTAAGTTTGTTCAAGCTCTAAAAGGTAAGCTTCGCTCAAATGCAAAAGTCTATAACCTAACATTGGAAAGGAAATAGTATGAAAAAGTTAATCCTCATTCTTTCCCTTTTTCTAACTTCTAATTCATTTGCTGAGACTATAGAGCTAAGAATAGAAGATGTGGTTAAAAAAGTTTCTAATGAAAACTATATGGTTTTAGAAAATGCAGAAAGAGTCTATCAAAGAAAAGAAAAAATTAAGTACTCAAGAGCTGGTCTACTTCCAAAACTCAATATTTGGAATCTCTTAAAAATTCCCGCTATAATTATCGATCCCCTAGCAGTAGGAGATATTATTCAAGATGTTGCACCTTTCCTCGTCCCAGCAAACTGGTTCAAGGTTGGTCAAGCTAAGCATCTTTATAAATCACAACAAGAGCAATATAGAGCAGTATGGGCCAATGAAGTTAGTACAGCAAAGCTTCTTTATATGAGTGTTTATAGAGATATGGAATTTCAAAAACTGCTTAATTCTAAAGCTAGTCAATATAGTGAGTTACTTGATTTGGCAGAATCTAGAAATGTTTTTGGTGAAGGAAATATTTTTGCTTACAACCTAATTAAGGATAGGCATCTCGCACTAGTTGAAGATTCAAGAAACCTGAAGAATTTAACTTTCTCTGAAAAAAAGGAGCTTCAATTTCTAACTGGAATCAACAATGAGCTAGAAATAAGTATTGTTCCCCCGTCTTTACCAAACCTCGAAGAGGCTGAACTTTTGGATTTCTCAAAGATAATCTTTAAAGTTATTGATGCATCCCCAGAAGCAAAGCAATTTGAGCATATGTTTAACGCCCTAGGGAAAGTTAAAGGTGAGATTTACTTTAATGTCTTGGGTGCTTCTACCTTCTCTTCAGGTAATGGAGCTTTTGAAGATATACCTGTTCAAGACGGCCTAGGTTTCGGACTAGGTGCTAGCTTAAGGATTAGTAAATCTGAAGGAAGGATTCTTAAAATTCAGCTAAAGGCAACAATTGAAACTTTAAAGAAGCAAGTCAATCTACTTGTAAATGAGCACAACTCTCTGATTGAGAACTTCGATATCATGAAACAAAGAGCGACACTTGCAGAATCAAACTATCAAGCTATGGTTGATTATATTTCGATTGGTGGTGAGATAGATGCTCTTGAGATGATTGAGATTTTAGACAACCTCTACGCATCAAAAATACTTCAGGTTTCTTACCGACTAAGATATGCCGATTTAGTTGAAAAGCTTAAACGAATGACTTTTACTGGCGATTATCTCAATAAAAGAAATTTCTCTAAGGCAACCACCGAAATCAAAGCTAAAGATGCCGTAGATTACTTTGCTGGAATTCAAAGCAAGCTTGAAAAAGCAGGAGCAGAGTTTAATTTACAAAATTTAAAAACTTATTCCGACTCAGTTCTAAAGGGAAATGAGTATTTAAACGAATTGGTTAAAAAGAGTTCTGATCGTAGAAGGTTTAGAAAGTATATCCGACGAAAGGGTATGAAAAAAAATCTCTGTCAAAATATCTTAATTTCAGAAGTTAATAATGAGCAATTCTCCAGAGAATGCTCTGATGGAAGATTTAACTCCTGTCCACAGTCATTTGTAGATTATGACGAGATTAAGGATAACTTGATTAAAAATTTAAAGACGATTTATGAATCTGAAGATTTCGCAGCCACTGGTTGTAAAGCCTTCAACAATTAAATGAGGATTATATGAAAAAGATTTCACTACTATTATTGTTTTTTGGATTACTAAATTTAAATAGCGCTTTTTCTGAAGAAGACCATAGTGGTCATGCTCATGGAAGCAAACCACATGCAGAACACAAAGAGGGTGATGGGCACGATCATGGAAAAAAGCATGACTCCATTGGCCACAAAGATCACGACGACCATGACGATCATAAAGGACATGATGATCACAAAGAAGGTGATGATGGACATAATCACGGTGGTGGAAAGGCGATTGGTAAAGGCAAAGCCATTGTTGATGTAGACGAAAAGAAAGGGTTCAAACTGTCTAAAGAAGCTATCAAAACTCTCAAATTAAAATTGAATACCGTTGATGGTTCAAGTTTTAAAATCGAAAAAAACACTCTCGTTGCTTCCAAAAACAAGAAGGGTGTCTATAGGTTTCGTGCAGGTTACTTTAAATTCATGCAAGCAAAAATTATTAAAGAACTGCCTAGTGGATATATGGTTGAAGTTAAAGGTGTCGACTTTGGAGATCAAATCGTTGTGAATGGCGTTGGATTGCTAAGGGTCACTGACGTTTATAGTACAGATAAGTCTGAGTATGGTCACTCACATTAAAAGATAGGTAATTAAAATGATTAATAAGGTTATCGAATTTTCAGTAAATAATAGAATGTTCGTCTTTATGGCGACTCTATTACTAATAATTTTTGGAGCTAAATCTTTCCAAGAACTCTCAATTGATGCTGTTCCTGATATTACTAATACTCAGGTTCAAATCAATACCCAAGTGAAAGGGCTTGTTCCAGAAGAAGTCGAAAGGATGGTAACCTTCCCTATCGAATACTCTATGAATGGAATTCCAGGAGTTGAAACTATTCGGTCTATTTCTAGATACGGTATATCTCAAGTTACAGTAATTTTTGAAGAAGACATGGATATTTTCAAAGCGAGGCAGCTTGCCTCAGAAAAGCTCCAAAACATTGAACTGCCAAATGGTGTCGTTCCTGAAATGGGACCCATAAGTACTGGGTTAGGTGAAATTTTTCACTACTCCATTGAGGCAGTTGTTGTAGAAACTGATCCTGAAAAACGACTTGTCCAGTTAATGGAACTTCGTTCACTGCAAGATTGGTTTATTAAACCTAGATTACTAACTGTAAAAGGTGTCACTGAGGTCAATACGATTGGTGGATATGAAAAACAATTCTTCATTCAACCTGATATTCGCAAAATGACCAAGTATGGAATCCATTTTGATGATATAGAATCTGCCATTGAAAAGACTAACCTAAATGTTGGAGGTGGTTATATTCAGCAAACAGGTGAGCAACTTCTAGTGCGTGGAGTTGGCTTACTTCAAAATATCAAAGATATTGAATCAGTTGTTGTTAAAAGAACTTCTTCATACCAAATCATAAAAATCAAAGATATTGCTAATGTTAAATATGACAAACAGATTAGAACAGGAGCAGCTACAGTAAACGGTGAAGAGTCTATTATCGGAACGGCTTTCATGCTTCTTGGAGAAAACTCTAGGGCCGTGGCTCAAAGAGTTTCTGGAAAATTAGATAATATAAAAAAAGACCTACCCTCTTGGGTGAAGTTAAAAGTCCTATATGACAGATCCAACATGGTTGATGCGACACTGGGGACAGTTGAGCACAACTTACTCATGGGTGCTGGTCTTGTTATCTTGTTCTTGCTTCTGCTAGTAGGTAACTTTAGGGCCGCCATTATTACATCAATAACGATACCTATTTCGTTACTTATGACTTTCATTTTAATGAAATGGCAAAATGTTTCTGGAAATCTTATGAGTTTAGGTGCTCTCGATTTTGGTATTATTGTTGATGGCGCTGTTATTGTGATTGAAAACTGCGTCCACCGCTTACAAATAAAAGGTAAAGCCGCAGGAAGAGAACTCACACGAGAGGAAGTCAAAAAAGTCGTCATTGATTCAGCAATTGAAATTCGATCTGCTGCTGGTTTTGGTGAACTTATCGTTATTGTCGTATTTATACCTCTTTTTGCCTTAACAGGAGTTGAAGGGAAAATGTTTGGTCCTATGGCCACTACATTTATTATGGCCCTTGGAGCTGCTCTAGTTCTTTCCTTTACTTTAGTTCCTGCACTGGCTGCGACCTTCTTAAGTGGGAAAACAAAAGACAAAAAACCTTATCTTATGGGTCTTGCAGAAAAGGCCTTTAAACCAACTTTAGAAAAAGCTCTTCGAGTAAAAAAGCTTGTATTAGGAATTGGAATCGCTTCAATTGTGACTGGAGTATTTTTATTCTCAAGATTAGGAGCTGAGTTTATTCCTCAATTGGATGAAGGAGATTTCGCACTTCAGTTTATTCGCCCTGCAAATATTAGTATGGAGAACTCGGTCAAACTTCAAAGGGTGTCGGAGAAAATTATTGCAGAGTTCCCACAAGTTAAAGATGTCTTTGCAAGAACTGGAGCCGCAGAAGTAGCGACTGACCCTATGGGAGTTAATATTTCTGATTCGTACGTCATGCTAAAAGAGTTTGATGAGTGGCCAGATGACCCAAAGATCACAAATAAAAAGGAACTCATGAAAGCCGTGAAAGATAAGTTAGATCTTCATGTGCCTGGACAGGTAATGATGCTCTCTCAACCAGTTGAGCTTCGTTTCAATGAGTTACTTGAAGGAACTAGAGCTGATGTATCGGCAAAGATATTTGGTGATGATTTAGATAAAATAATCGCTTATTCAAAAGAGGTCGCTGAAATAGTTGGAGGGATAGAAGGAGCTGGAGAGGCTGAGTCAGAGTCAAAAGGAAAGTCACCACTTCTTCAATATACCCCTAAAATGCAAGCTCTTGCAGAATTAGGAGTTACAGCAAGACCAGTTCTCGACGCAATTAGCACTGCGATTGGTGGCCGTGAAGTAGGTCATGTTTATGATGGGGTTAGAAAATATCCCATTGTGACAAGGCTTTCAGAGTTAGAACGAAAAGATGTAATGACTGTAAGAAAATTACCAGTTGGTATTTCTGAAGGTTACACCGTACCTATTGAGCAAGTTGCCGATATAGACTTTGTTGAAACCTTTTCTGCCGTAAGTAGAGAAAACTCTCAGAGAAGAATAGCAGTTCTTATCAATCCGGAAGTAAGGGATATCGAAAGTTTTGTTAATAAGGCAAAAAAATTAGTTGAAGAAAAAGTAAAACTACCTGAAGGATACTATGTTGAATGGGGTGGAACCTTTAAGAACCTTCAAAGTGCCAAAGAAAGGTTAGGGATTTTAGTTCCAATGGCCCTGCTCATAATCCTAGCGATGCTTTACGCAGCCTTTAAAAACTTTGCTCAAGTAGTTCTTATTTTTGCTTGTGCTCCAATGGCACTCATCGGTGGGGTTATTGCTCTAAATGTTATGAACATGCCTTTTAGTATTTCTGCTGGAGTTGGCTTCATCGCTCTCTGTGGAATTAGTATATTAAATGGGGTCGTCCTCGTAACCTATTTCAATAGACTCATTAAAGATGGTAAAAGCCCTGAGGAAGTCGTTAAGGAGGGAGCAATGACTAGATTGAGGCCTGTTCTCATGACCGCTCTAACCGACATTTTTGGCTTTTTACCTATGATGTTTTCAACAGGGTTAGGAGCTGAAGTGCAAAAGCCTCTCGCGACTGTTGTTGTAGGAGGGATATTATCTGCAACTGCTCTTACTCTTATCGTGTTACCAAGTTTATACGGATTATTTATAAAACAAATGCAACCAGAATTAATTAAAGGAGAATCAGCATGAAATTAGTATTACTAACAATACTTTCGTTATTCATTGTTTCTTGTGCTCATCATCACAAAGAACCAGAACATCACCACCATCAGTACATGAAACAATGTGCCTACAGCGTTTCACACGGGAAGATGAACGTTGAAGGAAAAGAAGAATATAAAACTGAACATGATGGAAAAACCTATTTCTTTTCAAGCAAAGAAAAGAAAAAGAAGTTTGATACCGATATTGCTAAAAATATAACGAAGGCTAATAAATATTGGTCTCGTAGACGTTAAAACAAGGGGGGATTAAATGAAAATAACTTTAATTGCTTTAATGACTATATCATTCGGGGCATTCGCAAATAGCTCTACTGAGTTTATTGCAAACACAAAAACGAGTTTTCGTTCGCATGTCGATTCATTTGTCAGAATCAACAAAAATGACAATCTTTATGTGTTAATCGCAAAGAAAACTGAAAGAAGAGGTCTAAACGGGTGTAGAATGCACCGAGGGACTATTTCAACTAGAAAGTGTAGAGTATCCACAACAAGAGTTACTATACCCAACCTTTCATTAGAAGGTAGTGATATCGTTTATGATAATGGTGCGATGACCGTAAATTGTGGTTACGTCAAAGATACTTGGCTTGGTCAGAAAATAAAGATGAGTAAAAGTTGTAAACTGGAAAACCTAAAAAACTCTGGCTATACAACGACTCAATTTGTAGTTAGCGAATAGTTCGATTAAAAAAAGTAGCATAAGAGAGAAGTGGTATTTCGATTAAGTATTACTTCTCTTTTTTATCTCCCACTTATTGATATCAGCGAGTCTCATAATTCAATTCGTCAAATACTGTCTCGCAATCTTTGATATTTATTGTTTCTCTTTTTCTTGAAGTGCCTCTCTGCCTGAATCCACCGGGTCTTTTTATTGTTCTTACTGTACAAACCTTTCTAGGTTTTAAGAATCCCTCAGAAGTCGTTTTAAATCCAATATCGTTAGCAAAATCAAAAATATCCTTTTCATATAGACCAGATTCGGAACCTGCTACAAAATATATCATCTCTAGTGGTGAGTTATTATAAAGAATTAGAGATCCAACATTATCAGGTGAAATTGTCGTTCTTCCTAAATACTTTTCCGTCGGCCAGTTTATTTTCCCAAAACTTTGGTATAGCAACTCAGAGCAAACTAATCGATCAGTTGTTTCGACATCAAAGTTAAAGTCGTACTTTTTCCCTAACTGAGATACCGCTACTTTATAGATTTTTTCAATTTGTTCTTCTTTAATAATTCCTTCTTTGAATCGTAGTATAGCGAATTCGTCGACATTCATAAAATCTTCCAGTGACTTTAAATGTGTGCCTGATCTATCCGTCTCTAAAATATTTTTCCCCTGTCGTATACCTTTTTGTACTGAAGATGGAAGTGTGTTCCAAATACCCATCTCAATAAGCTCACTTTCATATCCCAACCAAATCGCATTATGACCGAAGTGACCTGGAATAAATGTGTCTGTTAAGGCAAAGCCTGCTTTTTCTGTAATTACGTCAAGAGGTTGTATCTTTAGCTTTATATCTCTAATCACTTTAAAGTTATTTTCAAGGTAACCCCTTCTCCACTTAATAGATCCTGCACTATTTCCAAATGCTCCACTAACATGGTGAAGAAGAAACTTTGAGAATTCTCTCCCCCAATCAGAAGCAGTCGAATCTAAAATAAACTTCCTAAATTTCAAAAATTCATTATTGCGAATCTTCTCAATAACCCTAGAATGACCATTCCAAGCTTTTTCTAACTTCTCTCCCGCCTCACTCTTATACGAGATGTAAAGTGACTCGACTTCACTAAGGAATTTCCTACTTAAAACGTTTAATAGGTATTTTTTCAATTCTTTCTTTTCTATTCCAAAAGATGAATCTTTATCGTTTAAAAGTACTCTTAGCTTTTTATTACGGAAAGCTTTTATATATGTATTTCTAATTAACTCCAAAAGAGTTACACCATAGAAAAGCTTAACGAATCCATCTTCTCTTTGTTCGTACTCTCGCTCAATTCTGTAAGCTAAGGAAATAAATGATGACACAAGTCCATGCATAGAGGTCAGTTGTGCCCCAGTTAATGGTTTCTCTTCTTTTAAATCTTGAATAAGCGATTCGTGAAATGGGTTGGCCACTTCTCGAAATTTTTTAGTTAACTCGTGAGCCTTTTCTACAGCAAGTACCTTCTTACCCATTTCACTGTCTATTTCGGATTGTAACTTGATTACATCGTCACCTAAAGCGAAGCCCTGAGTTAAAAGAACCAGAATAACTAATAAAAAATATTTCATCCTTAAATTCTAGCAAATCTATTGATTCTATAGAGATGAGGAGTAAAAAAAACAAGGGGTGTATAAAGTTTCAACACCTATAAGTGACTAATTTTATTGTCTCGTCAAGCCTTGTTCTCTGTACTAGAATAGAACTACTCCCTATAACTCTACTCAGCCAAGAGGTGTTTAATTTGGGTCACAACCACAGCCATCCAACAGGAAGCAAGAATATACTGATAGCATTCTTTTTGAATGCTACGTTTGCTGTTATTGAGTTTATTGGTGGTTATTTAACTAATAGTGTCGCTATTTATTCAGATGCTCTTCATGATCTGGGTGACAGCATTGCCCTCTTATTTTCATACTTTGCAGAGAAGCTAAGTCACAAGGAGGCTGACTCAAAGTTTACTTATGGTTATAGAAGGTTCTCTGTCCTGTCGGCTCTTATAAACGGAATTATACTATTATCTGGAAGTCTCTTTGTTATTTATGAAGCAGTCAACAGACTCAGCTCTCCTGAGGCCGTAAAACCTGAAGGAATGCTTGCTTTGGCCATACTCGGTATCGTAGTCAACTCAATAGCTGCTTATAGGCTCTCTAAAGATTCTGGTATTAACCAGAGAATGGTTATGCTTCATCTCCTTGAAGATATACTCGGCTGGGTTGCTGTATTTATAGTAAGTATCGTTTTGCTATTTAAGCCTTGGTATATATTAGATTCGATCCTTTCAATTTTAATCTCCATTGTTATTTTGAGAGGCGTTTATAAAAATGTAGTTAAAGTTGGTGAGATATTTTTACAAAAATTTCCAAACGATTTAAAAATTTCACAGATTGAAGAAAAGATTAAAGAACATTCGATAGTAAAAGATGTCCATGCAATAAAAGGCTGGTCTTTAGATGAAGACAATTTCTACCTAAGTTTTCATGTAAGTCTCCCCGAAGGAACAATCCTGAAAGATATTGACCAACTCAAGCAAAGCATTAAGGGAATTCTTTTTGATTATAATGTTCAACATTCAACAATTGAGTTCGAAAGCTGCGACAATGATGGATGCAACTATAAATCATAGACCTGGGATAGATATTGCTAAATCCACCTGCGAACAGATTCTATATAGTCTTTATAACTTTTTCCAAATTTCTCTATCAAGACCTTTTCTTCAGGCAAAATCTGAAAAATATTTAAATACAAAACAAAAAACAGACTGAATAATATCGACAATGGGCTACTTAGATAAATAGACCAAGCAAGCAACCACAAATAAAAACTTAAATACATTGGGTTTCGGCTATATTTATAGACTCCATTCACAACCAAATTATTACTTTTATTGGGATTCATTGGGTCTACAGTGGTCTTCTCATTTTTAAATATTACAACAGACCATAAGGAAATTACTCCACCAACCCCACCCATAAAAAGTGGGAGGAGCCTAAAGTTTCCAAATATAAAAGGATCAAACTTTGAAACAAAAAATGAGAGGATTCCAAAAACAATCATCAAAATCAAAGGAGGTATCTTCAATTTTAATCGCTTCATTTCACACTCCTCCTCTTAATCAATTAATAGTACCATTCATTCCGGTCAGATAAAGAAGTATTGCAGGATAACGGCAAAACGAGACCCCCTTTTGCCGTTATCAATCATCGTTTTCTGGTTATTACTATTTTCCAGTAAAGTTAGCTGCTATGAAGCCGCCTTTCATATTTAAAAAAACGAATAGCTTTTTTCCCTTAGTACCTTTTTCATTATGAAAGGTTACAATCCATTCTTCTTTTCCACCGAACTTCTTAATTTCACTTTGGAGATGTTTTGCAGCCCTCCAAGAAGATTCAATTTTCCCAGCCTTTACAAAGCGTAAGATATGACACTTCCCGATTTTAATAGAGCTTTTTTTAAGGTCTTTCGTAGCAAGCTTTTTACAAGTATCAACAGGCCCATGTGAGTGACCATGTCCAGGTCCTGAAAATGCAGATGCAGAAAAAGCTAATGTAATAAATATTAATAATAGTTTCATGATTACTCCTTATAATGTGTCGTGTTTATTTGTTGGTAACTTAGATTGCTCAATTTTCATGTGATGATGAAGATGGTTGTCTTCACTGAAGCCAAATTCATCAGGGCTTGATGTATGGAGATATCCATGTAGCTGCATTAAAAGTAACATGAAACCAGCCAATATCAGACCATCATTAGCAACTCTTGAAAATCTTTTAAAAGCATTTGTATGCCTTACTCCAGAAAGGATAGCTAACATAATCACTAATGCTGCAATTTGACCTAACTCAACACCTACATTGAAAGAAACAATACGCATAAGCATACCTGTCCCTTTTTCACCTAATGGCAATTGCTGAAGCCTAGTTGAAAGTCCAAAGCCGTGTATGAGTCCGAAGATAAAGACCATCATTAATAGATTTGGAGCCTTCTTCATTCCAAAGTATTTTTGAAAGCCTTCATTATTATCAAATCCTTTATAACAAACACTGATGGCAATAACGGCATCTATTAACCAATAGTTTGCAGTAATTCCCAAAAAGGTTGCAAAAATTAAGGTGATACTATGACCAATAGTAAAAATGCTTATGAACTTCACAATATCTTTGAAAGTCGTTAAAAAGAAGACCACACCAAATAAGAATAGTAAGTGATCATAACCTGTAACCATGTGTTCAGCACCGAGCCAGATATACTTTAAATACCCACCTTCAATCATTGCTCTTTTGGCTTCTTCACTTATGCCGTGAGCGTATGAGTTTATAGACCACATAAGTGGAATTAAACTAAAAATTAATTTTTTCAAGAAAACCTCCATTAATTTATTTAATAAGCTTAAAGTTATTTAAGTTAGCTTATGAGATTGGAGGTCGAAAGATACCAAAAATTGGTGGTGAGGAAAGATGTGATTTATATGAAAAATGGCGTTTCGCTTTAATAATATTGAAACTAAGGTTTAATGTTTGTTCGGAGAAAAACATCTTAAGTTGAGAGTAGTTGATTTCAGTATGACTATGTTTATGTTCATGCTCTTCTCCATCATCAGAGTGCTTATGTCTATGAGCATGATCTTCAGCTGTGTCATCTATATTGTCATGTGCTGTTTGATTAAATTTTGAGTAACTGAAAAGATGCTTGTCCGTCCCCTCAAACTCAATACCATTTTGCAAACAAAGACTAAGACATATAAGGAATTTCAGAACATTGTGCATTGGAGTAATTATACTCATTTTCAACAAATCTTTACAAGTAATCAGATAATTTTAAAATTTCTCATCATACTCATATCTTCATGCTCTAAGTTATGACAATGATAGATAAAAGTTCCCTTAAAGGTATTAAACCTTTTTATGACTTGAACCCTGTCCCCTGGCATAACCAAAACAACATCTTTCCAACCAAGATCTAAGCAACCCTTTAATTGGCCAGACTCCCTTTTTACTATTTGAAACTGTGTACCATGAATATGCATTGGATGAGGCATACCTGTAGGATTATAGAATTCCCAGATTTCAGTACTACCAAACTTAACAATCTCATCATCCACGTAACTATCATCTTCGTAGGCCCTACCACTAATGGTCCAACCAAGTCCTCTTTTCGGGATAAGTTCAAATTTCTTTGGGTTGTTTAAGTTCTGTGCTTCGGTTTTTTTTATTTGTTCCATATTAGATAGCAAAGCTGGTTTCTTAAAAGTAACAGAATTACCATCAGTAATCTCAAACTCTAATAGAGAATATTTATCACCCCGCCCTTCTACTAAAGGAAGACTATCGATACTAAGTTTTTGACCGATCTCAAAATTCGAGAAGTCGACTAGACAATCAAATCTTTCAGCCGGAGCAAAATAAAATCGGTCGATACTAACGGCAGTACGTAGAAGACCTCCGTCACTTCCGATCTGTCTAAACTGACCTCCAGTAAAGGACATATTAAAAATTCTAGCATTACATCCATTTAAGAAACGTAATCGATATAAGCCTTTTTTGACTTTTATAGGATCTGATTTCTTTATGCCATTAATCATCAAGGTGTCACCAAAGGCCCCCATCATAGATGGCCTATAATCGAGTTCTCCACTGGCTTTGAAACTTCTATCTTGTATTACAAAATTTAATTCTTGGTCACCAGTAGGAAGTTGAAGTTTCTCCTCTTCCTTGTCTCTAACTATAAACAGTCCTGCTAAGCCTTGGTAAACCTGAAAGCCTGTCCTTCCATGTGGGTGTGGATGATACCAGTACATCCCTGCTCTATTTTCAACAACGAAATCGTATTGATAAGAATCACCATTTTTAATCGCATAATGTGGATGGCCATCGTTCTCGTGGCTAACATCTAATCCATGCCAATGGACGATTGATTTTTCACTTAATTCGTTTTTAAAAATTACCCTTACTTTATCACCAGTATTGACCTGGATTGTAGGACCGAGGTAACTATTAGGTAAACTAACTAAATTCTCACGAGTCCCTTTAACTAGCTTACCCTCGTAAGTCCAATATTCTGTTTTAAACTCATTTCCTGAAGTTTTCTTTTGGGATTTAGCAGTGAGCTCGATAATGATATCAACCTCACTATTTTTTAAGTCCGAGGAAGTAAAAATGCTTGCCCAGCTATTTGAGATAGCAAAGGCAGTTCCTGCTCCAATTGCACCTTTTTGTAAAAAATCTCTTCTAGAAAAATTAATCATAAGCCTATCTTCTTTTTTGAACCATGGTCCCTTCGGTTAGCTTAAAGTTACTATCTGTTTTAACTTCAGAGTAATGAGCATTTAGAAGCTTAGTGACTGTTCCGGTTCCTAATATCTTCATTTCACAAGATCTAACATCTCCTGCTTCTTCCTTCCCACCAGCATTAGCGCCGCTACAAAGGTTATGGAAAAAATCTATTTTATCTCCGACCTTTACATCATTATTACCAAGGCAAACATGTGCCGTCTTTTTATCCATCTTCATTGCGACTGTTCCTCGCATAAAACTATGCGCACAACCATTTAGAATAAGTACTGCAAGTGTAATTGCTATTAAGCTTTTCATTTGGGCTCCTTTTAGATTTATGTTTTACTCGAGCAAAGATACCCTACCGAGGTATAGTAGACAATGATGTAAGTCATATAATTAAGTTTTAACTGAAGAACTTCAATAACAAGCTATTGAAATTACGATCTCAAAATAACAGAAGAGCATTGCTGCAATGCCCCTCCATTTAAGCCTTATACCCAGAGCGATTTAAAGACTCACCTAAATTTCAAAAAAGCACTCGCGCTCTTATATAAATTTAATTTGCCACCTGACAGAGTCTTTCCTTGAAGAGTTTTATTTTTATCCACTGAGTTTAAAATTATTTTTTTTATTTTTTTAGCTCCAGCAAATGGGTTTTTCATATAGAACTCTTTGAATTTTTTGTTATCAAGATTGTGTAGAAAAGCAACTGCTCCGGCAACGTGAGGTGTAGACATCGATGTGCCCGTCAAAAGCTCATAGCCACTATCGGGCACCGTAGAAAGTATATTAGTTCCTGGTGCTCCTATATCTATACTAACTTCGCCGAACCCAGAGTACTTGTACTTCGCATTATAACTATTGGTATTAGTCACTGAAATAATAGCATCACTCGTACACCCCGTTGGAACATCTCCCTCATCATCTACATTAACTTCATCATTTATCGTTGCCGCCGCATTAAGAATGCCGAGTTTACCAAGCTCATCATAAACATCATTCCATAACCTAAAGTCCCTAGAGCTACAGTCAGCCAGATCTACCCCAAAACTTGAGTTCGTCGAGACAATATTAGCCCCCCTCGCTCCGCCAGAACTGATATATAACTTTTTTTGTTTTAAAATATAGTTATAGGCTTTAAGAACCGTTTTGGTATCGCCCGACGAGCCACTCAACCCCATAATTTTGACATCCCAGTTTATTCCAGTCACGCCGATGGAATTATTTCCTTTAGCTCCAATGATACCTGCCACATGTGTTCCATGATAATCAGAATCAACCTCTCCACTGTCTGTGTAAGCATTCCAGCCAGTAACATCATCGATATAGCCATTTCCATCATCATCTATTCCGTTATTGGGAATTTCATTTTTATTAATCCAAATATTTTCTTTTAAGTCAGGATGATTATAATCTACCCCTCCATCGATGACAGCTACAACAAAATCGTTTTGACTAGCTTTCATTTCTTTAAATAATTTCCAAGCTTTTGTAGCAGAAACATCTGCACCATTTGCGTTTGGTAAAAAGTTCCATAATTCTGAAAACCGTGGGTCGTTAGGAATACTTCGGCTGGTAACCTTAGAGTTTAGAATGTAATTGTTTGATCTATTTTTTTTAACTAGTGCAAAGCCACTATCCGTGCAGATAGCGTCATATAGATTTAGGGCTTCAAAAATTGGTTCACCAACCTGACACCCTCGGTACTCTTTATCTTTATCTTTATCTATTTTAAGAATTAACCGATGTTCACTAGAGTAGGCTGAGAACGAATAAAAGATTAGCGCAAATATATTGAGAGAAAGTACAACTTTCATAATAATCCTCCTGATTACTAGATATACTTTCTCTTCGGAATATACGGATACGGGGTATAGCAGAAAATGGATTATTGAATTTGCAGAAGATTTTACCTATCTACAGTACAGAGTAGAGCAGTCAACTACATAAAGTCTTCTTAATGTACTATTTCTCTCTCAGTGTAACGAAGGTTTCTCAGATTCTTTTTACAAGATTTAACATTTATAAAGTCTGAACTACGGGAACCTCTTCTTCTAGGTCCTGGCTTTTTTATTTTTCTAACTTTACAAGTTTCAATCTTCTCAAAGAACTTCTCGCCTTTTTTTAATAACCCTATGTCTGATGCAAGGTCATCAAAAGTTTTCGATATATAACCCTGTGGGCTCCCTGAAAAGTACTGTACTAGCTCTAAGGGTGAGTCTTCATAAAATAGTAATGAGCCAATATTGTCCGGTGAAATAGTGGTTCTTCCAAGGTATTTCCTCGTCGGCCAATTTATCATTCCAAAACTCTGATATAAAAGTTCAGAACAAACCAATTTATCTGTTGTCTCGACGTCAAAATTGAAATCATACGTTTTTCCGAGTTGTGAAAATGCTACCTTGTAAACATTTTCAAATAGTTTTTTCCCGAGAGTTTTATCGCCTAGTCTTAATATAGCGAAATCATCTACATTCATAAAATCTTCAAGAGATTTTAAGTGTGTTCCGCTTCGGTCTGTTTCAATGATTTGCTTACCTTCTTCAATCCCCTTTTTTATATGATCAGGAATAAGATTATCCCACAATCCCAGTTTTATAAGTTCATCTTTGCCTCCGAGCCAAATTGCATTATGACCAAAGTGCCCTGGGATAAAAGTATCAGTCAAAGCAAAACCTGCTTTTTCAGTTATGATATCAAGAGGTTTCAAGTTATCTCGTAACTCCTTAATGATTTTTTCATTGTTATAAAGATATCCTTTTCGCCATTTAATTGCACCTGCACTATTTCCAAATGCTCCACTCAAATGGTGGACCAAGAATTGGGTCGATCTGGCACCAAAGTCTGAAAACTTAGTTCTTTCAATTATCCTACGAAGATTAGAAAAATACCTATGCACATTTAATTTTTTAGTAACAATATGGTTATCAATTTTTCTATAATCATACTCTGGAAGCACTTTTTTTAATTTCTCAAGCAAGGCCTTATTCTTATCAATTTCCGAAGAAGATAATATTACTAATAAATGCTTTCTTAGCTCTTCTTTAGATATATTAAAGGCCATGTCCTCAGCATTAAGTAGCAGCCTTAACTTTTTCTTAAAGAATAAAGGTAAGTATGTATTTCCTGCGAGACGAAGAATCTCAAATCGAAGTAGGGTTTTCGTTTCTAAGTTATGGGTACTTTCTGATTTCTTAAATATTTGATAACTCAACGTAATATAGCTAGAAACTAGCCTGTGTAGGGATGTTAATTGATCCCCAGTTAGATTTGTATTATTTGATATATCTTTCTCTACCGACTTATGAAATTTTCTCGAAACAGCTTGGAACTCTTTCGACAATGAAAAAAAAATATCTGCCACACCAGAATCTTGTTCTTTTTGAAGTCTTTTAACTTTCACTTCGATTGTTGAAATATCACTAGCATACAAGTTAGAACTAATAAGTAGGCTAAAGATAAGTGCACACATTACGGATCTCATAGACTCAATATCTCACAATACGCACTTACAAGATACAAAAGCGTAAAAATTACACAGCGCAACAACTCTTTAATCTCAATCACTTGTATAGGGTTTCCATGGCTTCGTCTTATGTTTAGAAGTGACGGAAGATTTAAAAACTTAACATATAAACTATTGATCAAAATACCCCCATGGGGTATATGAAATAAAAGATAAGTTATCATTTAAGGAAGGTTTAAAATGGAAAATAGCATGTTTCTCGTAAAGGGAATAACTTGTGGTAGTTGTATTAAACAAATTGAAGACGGGTTATCAAAATTAGAAGATCTTAACTCTGTTAAATTTTTTAGAAACCCTGATAGGTTAAAGATCAGCTCTAGAAAGACAATTCAGTCGCGTGAGTTAAATCATTTATTTAAAGAAAATGACCTCAGCAAATACACCGTTTCAAATATAACAAACCCAAAACTTGAAAAACTAACGAAAAATGAAAGTCTCGTAAAAAAATTATTTCCGTTAATATTAGTAATTAGCTATTTAACTGGAACTGTAACAATGGTAGCAATCCATACTTCAGACTATACCTACTTAAGTTTAATGTCTCACTATATGGCAGGCTTCTTTTTAATTTTCTCCTTTTTTAAATTACTAAACATTGAGGGATTTGCTGATGCGTTTCAAACATATGACCCTATCGCTTCAAAATTCAGAGGATATGGTTATATCTATGCCTCATTTGAAGCATTAGCAGGTATTGGATACTTATTTTACCCGAGATCGATAATTCTCAATTTTTTAGTTTTACTTCTATTGAGCATATCATCCGTGGGTGTATATAAAGCTGTAAAAAAGAAAAGTCAGATACAGTGCGCTTGCCTTGGTACAATATTTAATTTGCCAATGACAAAAGTAACGATTGTAGAAAATGTATCAATGATAGCGATGGCCCTTTTAATGATTACCATGTGAAGCCAAATGAAAGCAACGCTTTAGTCATTAAGAAGCAGTTCCCTATATAGAGCGCCATAATGTTTAAACTATATTTAAACAAAATATTACCGGCAGGTTGAAAATGATACCTGCCAGTATTATTAATCAAAATTTAAACTTAACCCATTTAACAAAATTTTCTTTATTTTTGAAGTAAAAGGTTTTTCCATTGTCTGCTTTGTCAGCAACTATGAAAGCATCTGATTTAGTAATTTTTTCGTAAGTGTAAGGGTCTTTAGCTACTCTGTGTTTAATACTTTTTTGTAATTTATCTTTACACATTGCACAGCAGCCATAGTATTTCTTTTTCTCTACCTGAACCATAAATTTACTAAAGTCTGCCATTGGATTATAAAAATCATTTACCATGCAAACTTTGTTCATTTCGGTCACCTGAATAAAGTTGTCAACACTACTCTTTGCATAAAGGCTGAACGAAATTAGTAAAGCAAAACAAGTCAGCACTAAGGATTTAACTAGATTTGTTTTAGTCATCATATACTCCATTATTAATGATTACTGTCTTTTGAACCACAGTGAGGCATATTTGGTGCATATGGATTATGGACTTTTGCCATTTTCTTACTATTTTGAACCCATTTCTTTTTAACCATAGGGCAAGAGTATGCATTGTATTTTGACCCAACATCATATGTATTTACTATATGAATTAATGCCATTGATACTAAATGGTAATTTTGATTATTATCATCTCTTGAACTGGAAGCTTTAATATCTGCCAACTTTGTCTTAGAAAATTTCAACAGTTTCGTTAATTCGGAATCATTAATTCTATCAATCGCACTTTTCAATTTTTGGGCTGCTTCTTCCACTTTTTTACCATCATATTTAAAAAAAGAATTATGAAGTTCCTCGTTCGCCTGAAGAACATTTATAACGGATTTTTTTGCACCTTCAGTAAGCTGTTTGCGCTTACTATCTTTTTTCATTTTTGAGTGATCCATTTTACTATGATCCATCTTGGAATGATCCATATTTCCAGAAGCAAAGCTATCCAGGCTCCAAACTGCTACCATCACTAAGAATAGAGCAAGTAGCGATTTTTTAAACGACACTTTTTTTTCACATTTAGGGCACATAATATTCTCCTTTTTTATGTTTTCTCTTTCATTTGGTTTATAATTCCAGGGACAGCCTTCGCATCCTGATTTACAACATTCATCTGTCTTATCCATTACAGTTTCTCTCTTTGAACTAGGGTTCCTTCCTTAAAGCTAAACGAACCATCAGTTTTCACTGTTGAGTAGTGGCTATTATGAACTTTTGTGACTTCTCCTGTTCCCAGCTCCTTTAGAGTACACAAACCTTTTAGACCTCCCACTTCTGGGTCAATTTGTTCACAATCATTGTAGTAAAACAATATTTTATCTCCATTTTTAACTTCATTATCACCAAGACAAACATGTGCAGTCTTCTTATCTAATTTCATAGCAACTGATCCCCGCATATACTTGTGGTTGGTAGAAGCACACGAAGCTAATATAAAAGGGATACTGAGAATAAATAATTTTTCAAGCATGACTTTCTCCTTGTTCAATTCGTCTTTGTTCAAAATAGCTAAAGGTTACAGGAACTATAAATAATGTGATTAATTCAACTAACATTCCACCAAGTGTTGGAATGGCCATCGGCTTCATTACTTCGCTACCTGTCGTAGTTGCCCACATAACGGGGACGAGTGCAACAACAGTTGTAGTTGTTGTCATCACTAGAGGTCTTATTCTTCTTGATCCTGCTTCAACGATACACCCCTTCAATTCTTCCCAGTTCTTTGGTGTGTGTTTTTTTATAGACTCTTGAAGGTAAGTCATCATTACAACACCATCATCAACAGCAATTCCAAAAAGTGCGATAAAACCAACCCAAACGGCGACCGAAGTATTAAACCCACCAATCCAAAGAAGAATTAGGCCACCTGCCATTGCAATTGGAACGGCACTAAAAATAATTGCCGAATTTCTTAAATTCTTAATTCCGAGAAAAATAATCACGAGATTAATAATCAGAGCGATTGGAACAAGCATTTTTAATCTGTTGGTCGCTCTTACTTGGTTTTCATATTGACCAGCCCAAACAATGGAGTATCCTTTTGGCAATTCTACTGTTTTACCAATATGCTTCTTCGCTTCCTCTACGAAGCCGATTAGATCTCGCCCCTTTACATTTAATAATACGACCGATCGAAGTAAACCATTTTCCGATTGAATCGCTGCAGGCCCAGTAACAACTTTTATATGAGCTAATTGTTCTAGAGGAATATGTTGTCCCAATGGGCTAGGAACTAAAACTTTTTTCAATTCGTCTATTCGGTCTCTTAATTCCTTTTTATATCTTACTCTAATTGGATAGCGCTCTCTTCCATCGTAAAACTGCCCAATAGGCATTCCACCCACGGCAGTTTGAAGTATTTTATTAACCGTACCTGTATTGATGCCGTACCTAGATGCTGCAATTCGATCAATATCAAACTCAATATATGGCTTACCAGTAATTTGCTCGGCGTAAACCCCATAAGCTCCTTTGATTTTTTCTACTTCCTTCCCTATTTTTCCAGCTAAACTCTCAAGTTCTTTAAGATCGCTTCCAAATATCTTGATTCCAATTTGTGTTTTTATGCCGGTAGAAATCATCCCAATTCTTGTCTGTATCGGAAAATCCCAAGAATTCACTAGTCCTGGAACTTGGACCGCCTGATCTAGATCTTGCATAATCTCATAAATAGTCTTCCCTTTAGGCCATTTTTCTTTCGGGATAAGTTTAATTACAGTTTCAAACATCGCAACTGGTGCTGGATCGATTGCTGTGTTTGCTCTACCTAATTTACCTACCGAGTATTCAACTAGAGGATGCTCTTTAAGGACTTTATCAGTATAGGCTAAAAGCTCTCTTGCTTTAGTCATGCTAATATCTGGCGTAGTTGTAGGCATATAGAGGATATCACCTTCATTTAAAGAAGGCATAAACTCCTTACCTAGATTAGATAATGCAAAAGCTCCTAATATCAGTAAAATAGTCGGAGCAATCAAAAACTTCTTTCTGTTTTTCAATACCCAATTTAAAGCTGGACGATAACTTTTAATAATTAAGAAACTAACTTTATTATTTTCAATTGGTTTTAGTTTTCCTTTCAGTAAGAAAACAGAAAGTGCAGGTACAAGAACAATAGCAACGACAACAGAACCAAACATTGCTAATGTCTTAGCCCAAGCTAAAGGACCAAAAAGCTTCCCTTCGCTCCCCTCTAGCCCAAAAACAGGCAAGAAAGTAACGATCGTCGTCATAACTGCTGTTAAAATTGCCGGTCCAACTTCCCTGGCCGATTTAATGATGATTTCAATTCGTTCTTTTTTCGAAACATTAGGTTTTTCAGATAAATGAGAATAAATATTCTCAGTCATAATTATTCCCATATCTACCATCGATCCAATCGCGATCACCATACCTGACAAGCTCATCACGTTGGAATCAACGCCAATCAACTTCATTAAGATAAAACTAATTCCGACGCCAAATGGAAGAGTAAGAGTAACAAGAATAGAAGATTGAAAATGTAGTAAGAATAGAAGAATAACAAATACGGTAATGATGATCTCTTCACTTAAGGCCGAGTATACTGTGCCAATAGTATTTTCAATCAATTCAGTCCTATCATAAAATGAAACGACCTTTACTCCTTTAGGCAGCCCTCTTTCTATAACCTTTAGTCTTTCTTTTACTTTATCGATTACTTGTTTGGGATTCTCTCCGAATCTCATAGTAACAACACCGCCTACGGCTTCACTCCCATTTTTATCGAGAGCTCCTCTTCTAAACCCTGGACCAAAGCCAACTGTTGCGACATCTTTCACCCGAATAGGTGTCTTGTTTTTGATTGCTAAAACAACATTCTCAATATCCGAAAGGGATTTAAAAAAGCCTTTCCCACGAACTATAAATTCCCTATCCCCATCCTCAACAACTTCAGCACCAACATCGATGTTACTATTTTGAATTGATTTTATTAATTTGTTAAAATGAATGTTATAAGCAAAAAGCTTTTTAGGATCGACGTCAATTTGATATTCTTTTACAAAACCACCAACACTGGCAACTTCACTGACACCATCTACTCCCTGCAGTAAATACCTGACATAAAAATCTTGAATCGATCTAAGTTCAGCAAGAGACTTAGGCTTAATACTATTCTCATCATTTTCGACGGTGTACCAAAATATTTGTCCTAGCCCTGTAGCATCAGGTCCCATCTGAGGAACCACGCCAGCAGGAAGAGCACTCCCAGCTGTAGATAACTTCTCTAGAACTCGAGAACGACTCCAATAAAAATCAATATCATCTTTAAAAATAACGTATATTGTAGAAAACCCAAAAGCTGAAATGCCACGAATATTTTTTACTCCAGGTATTCCTTGAAGAAGAATACTCATGGGATAGGTGACCTGTTCTTCTATATCTTTTGGAGAACGTCCCGGCCATTCAGTGAAGACTATCTGTTGGTTTTCTCCGATATCTGGTATTGCATCAATTCTGGCTGTCTTTAGGCTAAAGACGGCCAATAGTGCAATTAAAACAAACAAAATAACAACGAGAACTCTATTTCGAATGGATGCTTCTATTAATTTTTGAATCATATAACGCCTCGTTTAGTGATTATGTCCACCAGACTTTTGTTCTTTCATGTCCTCATAACCACCAAAGAGTTGCGCTTGGGCGTCAAGAAGAAAATTACCTTCAATCACAACTTCTTCCCCTTCCATTAAGCCGTGCTTAACCTCAACATAACCTTCAGACTCATGACCAGTATGTATTTCTTTTGCCTGAAACTGCTTATTTGATAATTTTATCCAGACAACTTTTCTTTTGCCCGTATCAATAATCGCTGTTCTTGGAATAACAAGTGGCTGACCTTCGAGTGTTATATCCAAAGTCGCATCGGCAACCATTCCTGGTTTTAACTTTCCTGTAGCGTTTGAAATTGTTGTTCTAATTTTTAAGGTTCGTGAAATTGGATTCAATACAGGATTAACAAAATCAATCTCTCCCTCAAGAATCTCGCCTGGGAGTGACGTAAATTTCATATTTACTTTTTGACCTAGGGTAACTAAAGCAGCATCATTCTCATATACATCCATCTCAACCCAAATTTCAGAAAGATCAGAAAGTTCAAAAAAGTTTTGCCCCTCTTTGAAGTACTTTCCAACGACAGCATTTCGTTTCCTAACAATTCCTGTTGCCGGTGAGTAGATAGTTATCTTTCTGGGAACTTCCCCCTCCTTAAACCATGATTCAAACTGAACAGGTTTGATCCCCCAAAGTTTTAATCTTTCTTCACTCTGATTTAACATATCTTTAAATTCTTTAGATCTCGATTTTGAATAAGTTTTTCTTGCAATTAAGTATTCTTCACCAGCACTAATAAGCTTCGGACTATAGAGATCTAAAACAGGCTCTCCCACTTTTACAAAACTTCCAGTTGACTTAATGAATACCTTTTCCACTCGACCACCAATTCGAGCAGGAATATTGCTCTCTTTATCTTCAGATTGAAGTATAGTTCCAAGAAGTCTAATCTTTTTACTCATCATCATAGATGTTGTTGGAAAATAATCAGGCTTAAAGTGGCTTAATTGAGCCTTTCTAAGTTTTACTTTTGCGATTACTTTTCCTGCTTTGTTCTCTTTAGGTTTTTTTACCATCGGAGTCCCGTCGATAGGACACACATCTTCTTTTTCACTAGTGACATCAGGAAAGTTCGCACATTGCCATAGATCTTTCTCTGCTTTAACAGTTCCCTGAGTTACGATATCCTCTGAGTCATCAATCTCAACCTTAGTAAGGTTCATATGACAGATGGGACATTTACCTGGCTTATCTTCTCGTATTTGAGGATGCATAGAGCAGGTATAATAACTCTTCACAGTTTCTTTAGAGTGAGCACTCTCTGTACCTGACTTACTAGAGTCAACAATGAGTTTATCACAGGACACAAAGAGAGTTGCTATTATGGAAATAACAATAATGTGCTTATTCATATAACTTTTCTCCAATTAAGTACTTATACTTAGCTTTAGTCTTGAGGATTAGAGCATCTAATTTGGCACGTTTTAGTAATAAACTTTGAAGCTTTAATTCTGATTGTAACAGTTCAATATAAGTGGAATCTCCTAGGCTATAGGACTTTGATGTAATGTTTCTCGAGTTTTCAGCAAATCTCAAAGTTCTACTCTTCAAAATATTTAGTTCCTCTTTAAGTTTATCAATTTGATGTATTAGTCGTTCCTGCTCACTTCTTTTAAACTTTCTATAGTTAGTTAGCTGCTTTTCAGCAGAAGTTTTTTCAAAAACAGCCTGCGAGTGACCTGAGTATTTTTGACTTGAGAGGGGTAATGGGAATGTAACCATTGCAGAGACAAAGTCTCCTTTGTTATCAATGTTAGATCTCTTCGTATAGCCAATAGAAAATGTTAAGTCTGGAACATAGGCGAGTTTTTTTGCCGTTAGCATTTTTGATTTAGCCATCAACCTAGACTGCAAGCTTAATTCTTTCAGATCTGTTGTTTCAGATTCTTTGTCTTTAAAGATACTCCAAGGTATAGATTTATGAACAATGCTTTTATTCTTAAAATCTAACACATAAGATAGTTTGTCTAACTGTTGTTTCAATCCATATTCTTTATTGCTTAAAAGAGCTTCTAATTCTGATTTCCTAATTTGTATATCTAGAAGAGCCTGTTGAGATATCTTCCCGTTAGCATAAAGCCGTTTAGAAACTTTCAAAATATTTTTTATCCAGCTTATATTTTCTTTAATAATTCCGATTTCCTCACCAAGCTTTTTATTTTCAATTAATATATCCCACAATGACTTAATCAGTTCTTGAACTTTATTTGCTGACTCCTGTTTTTTTGATTCACCAAAAGCTAAGAAGGCATCTTCAATATTTCCATATTTTGTGGTTAAGGATATCTTTTGAGCAATCCCAAATTCTATTCCTGTCATTGGAGTCTCATCGTCTTCTAGACTATCTTTGGGAAAGTTTTTAGCTGCTATCTTAAGCATTGGATCCCCCCAAGAACCTCTACTTTCACCTTCCTCTTTTAATGCTCTTGATTTACTTTCAAGAGCACCAACACTCTCATGTTTTCTAATGCTTTCAACAGCCTCTAAGAATGTATAAGAGTGAGCGAACTGAGGTATTACAAAAATACTGATGAAGGTTCCTTTTAACAAAGTCGTAATCTTCATTCCATTGCCTCCAAAGATTCACTTATCCACCTTTTAACTTCTTTAAACTCTTTCTCTGTTAAGTTGTTTTCACCATGGAACCATAAATATCTTTGAGGTGGCATTCTTTCTTCTTCTAGACTATTAAAAATGCTCTTAAGATCTTTAATTGGTGTCTCATGACTTAAAAAAGGGAAATCATTTGAAAAATCCAAATGGACTTTTGCTTCTTTTATATCAGAATCAATTAACTGCTTAATTCCCGGTATCTTGTAATACCAAGGGTAATTTGTTTCACCTGAATGGCAGTCAAAGCAAGACTTTTCAAAGATCGGTTTAACTCTCTTTTTATAATTAGTGTTAATTGTTTTATAAATATTCTCGAGATTTTTATTTGAAGACACAATTTGGTTATGAACAGCAGGTGAGGCTGTTTTTTCTTCACTGTGATTTTCTCCACCATGCCCCCATGAATTTTGAAAAATCATGGTACAAAGAATTGCTATTATAATCCTCACTTCAGCCTCCTATATTGCGCCTTAACTCTTATTACGAGTAAGCCTCTTGTTTTGTGACAAATAACTTATCTTTTTAGTAAAATTAATGTAGTTTTAAGGGGTTATACCCCATGGGGGTACGTATGAAAATAAAAATGTCACAAAATGGCCATTTCAATCGTAATTAGGAGTAAGGGAAAGTGAATCCATTTTCACACTTATCTGACGAAGAGCTAATGAAGCTTTACCAAAAAGGTGAAAGTATGGCATTTGACGTAATTTATAGCAGAAACAAAGGTCGAGTTTACAGCTACTTAAAGAAGAGAGTTTCTGATGACATCTCCGTAGACGAGATATTTCAAAATATTATGATTAAGTTCCACAAAAGTCGTATGAATTATGATTCAAAATTCCCACTTGGAAAGTGGCTTTATACTATTTGTAAAAGTGAACTATTGGACTATTTAAAAAAAAGAAAGGTGCAGTTTGAAGAGATCAAAGATGAGCACTTAAAAGTATCAGATCCAAACCTGCTACCTGAAATAGATTTAGAAGAATTCAAGAATCTCAGTGAAAGAGAGAGGGAAGCTATTTCTCTCAGATTTTACTCAGACAAAGATTATTCTGAAATTTCAGAGCTTTTAAATATTACAGAGACTAATGCTCGAAAAACAATTTCTAGAGGAATAAAAAAAATTCGCCTTAAATTATTGGGAGGACAAAGTGAATAATCCTTATAATGAAAATGACTATAACGATTTTTTAAGCTCTGAAGGTAACCAGCCCCCTACTGGCATCAGCAAAAAAATAGTAGATTTTGTCCATAGAGACCTAAATCCAGAGCATAAAATAGTATTCCTAAAGTTACTTGTGATTCAGTTATTTATTGGCTTACTTACTCTATTATTTTGTCCACAGTTTGAGCTTAGTTTGACTAATAATCATAAGCTTTATCATTACTTTCATTACGCTTTTGGAACCTATGGTTGCTTTGCTGCCTGTGGAGCGCTTTTTATTGGATCGGGTGCTGTACTTGCTTCTTATATTTTAAAAAGATCTGAAGTTAGAAAAATCAGAACATCAAGGTTTTTATACTTTCTTTCAATTTCAATGGTTGCTGTTTCATTTTTTCTCCTTTTTGGTGCAAATATTTATTTTACAGCTGCAGGAGCATGGTTAATCGGGGCTGTCCTCGGTGGATTATCAATGTTTGAATTAAATAGCTACTTTCGAAATTCGCTCCTTCCAAACTAGTCTTTATTTTTAAGTAAAGTTATCACCAACCTAGACAGGTAAAAACTTAGAGGAAAAAGTATCAATAATTGAAGAATTGGAATTATGGAAATATAGTCAAACAGTAAAGGGTTGCTAGAAGAATAGCTCCATCTTTCGGTGCTCAGTGCTCGAAACTCAATTCCAATGCTTAAAACCAAAGCTATAGTGAACATAGAAAGAAAAACTTTTTTATCCCAAGGCTCCATAACCCATAACCAATCCCTTTTTACCGTGGATATTACAAAAAATGCTATATATGTGAGATTAACATCTCCTAAAGTTGCAATTAGCATCGACTGACGAGTGGGCTTTAAGTTTAGGTGGTTGAAAAATGGGGCACATTGGGCATACTCCCAAATCAAATGAAGAATAAAGCTGATAATAGAAATAATCGAAATTAATCTAAATATTTTTTTCATTAAGGAATATCTCCAAACAAGTACCCAAGCAGTTTTAATCCAAGTATGTGAAGTGGAACGATCAATACCGCTATAACGATAAGACAAACAATAACATTCACTTTACTCTCGGATATAAAGAATTTTTTAATATTTTTAACTTTATTTTTCTTCATTATTATTGGTACCTATATCTTTTTGAAGTTAATCCGGCTTTACTTCTTTTGACTTATACATTGTTAGGAAAATTCCAAGTAGTATTAACACAATCCCGAAAATATCGTTACCAAAGTATCTCTCATTAAACACTATGTAGCCGATTATGAGCCCAAAGGTAGGTGTTAAAAAAGTAAACATGTTCAACTTAACCAATTCAATCTTTTTAAGTAGCCTAATCCAAAGGATTGTTGCGACAGCAGTTCCAGGGATAGCAAGTGTAATAAGAGACCAAAAGAAAGATGGATGCCAATCGATAGGGGTATTATTTTCAAAAACATATGACAGTGGAAATAGGATCATGGAGCCGATCACGTACTGCATACCAATCAATACAATAGGGTCAAACTTATCTACAAGTCTTTTCATAAAGACATTGCCAGCTCCCGTTCCAAAAGCACCTAGCAAAACAAATAAAAAGCCGATAAAACTACCTGAACTCGAAGTATCTGAAAATTTGCCAGATGCGATAAAAAGAATTCCTAAAAAACTCACCAGTAATCCCAATAGGCTTTGCTTATTTAAGCTTTCACTTAGAAAAAAGTAAGCTAAAACTGCCGTGATAAGAGGTTGAGTGTTGGTTAATACCGTTGCTATTCCAGAAGGAACTCTTCCGTCTGCCAGAAACATCCCTCCAAACCCGAGGACGGTATAAGTGATTGCTATATAAAAAGAGCTTTTCCAAAGCCCTAGATCAAAAAATCTAAATCTATTAAAAAATAAAAGAGGGAAAATAATAGTAAGCCCAGCGATCAAACTTCTAAAAGCTGCAAACATCAGAGGGGGAGCAGCCCTGTGCCCTAATTCAATTAAAGGAAAGCACGCTGCCCATGCGAGAGTGATAAAGATAATCGTCAAGAATTGAAGTTTGTTAATACTGCTCATTTACTTGAATAGAAGAAAAGAAAATGATTTTTTAACTTAACTAATTTCGAAATGACCTCCACAGCAATCGGGAACATTAGCCTTTATACTTTTATAAGCTAAAGCGAGTTTGTCCAAAAAGCTTTCCTGGCTACTGACCATGATATAAGAAGGGTGGTTTTTCCAAATATCGTGAATCCTATTATCAATCAACATAGCTTCTTCGGCTGATTCAATACGTATTGGATTTTCATGATTGTATCCATTCTGAGCGCTGGGAGATCTGAGGTGAATAACAGCTTTGTAACGTGAATATTCACTTTCTAGGTTTGTATTAAAGGTTTTCCAGAACTGATCTTCGCTTCCTTTCCAATATGCAAGACCATCAAGACTTCCTCGGTCGCAAAGGCCAAGCCCCCACTCCTTTTCCTCTTTTACAAGGTTTTCCATTTCCCTTTGTATGTGAAAAATTGCTCTTTGAGATGCCATCTGAGCACTTATACTACTTAGACGCCAAAATCCACCACCAAAGACAATACTTGCCGCCTCAGGCATAATTGTAATGTGCTCACAAAGATCCTTCTTAACTGACTCCAGCACCGCTGTCTTTCCTGCTCCCGGGCCTCCAGTAAGAACAATCAGCTCACAATCATGTGATTTCACCTCGCAATCGCAAGATTTTTCACAGCTAAATGATTTAATGATATCAGTCATCTTAAACTCTTTTTTAAATTAATAATTTTTAAGCTTCACCATTAATTTTTGGTGCATACTCAGTTCAATTGGCTCTTTTAAATTTCGTTTATAATCTGACCTTTCTTCAAGAAGTCTTTGTAAAGAAAGTAGTGCATCTCTTCGAGTTACGATTCCTATTAAATGTCCTTCATTATCAACCACGGGGGCTGATCTAATATGGTTTTTAATGAAAAAATTATCTAACTCAAAAATATCCCATTCAGAATTAGCTGAGTATATTTTTTTTGACATTATAGATTCAACTGTAGGGTTCCTTTGCTCATCAAAAAACAGGCAATTCCCCATGCACTTCATTGAATCACTTTCCGAGACAAATCCTATTACTTCATTCGAATCATTTACAACAGGGGCTGAAGAGATTCTGTACTCATTAAAAATACGAATTATGTCAGATGTCGCGTGATCAGGTTTAAAGGCAATAACCTTCTTAACTGTTATATCTTTTACCTTAGGTATTTCGAGATTCATCATCATCATCGATTTCTCCAATTTTATCTATTATCTGTTGAAAAAGTGCTCTTTGGGTAGGCTGAATCAAAATCTCCATTGAAGTAGTATTTAAAATAAAAAAAAGTTGTACAAATTAAAGCCAAAATTGAAAAAATACTCATTAAATATCCAGACGTTTTTAATAGTTTAGACTTTTCCTTTTTCCCATAATGAATAACGACGAGTCCTAATCCTAAAACTAAAATCTCAATCATAAATGCTATGTCGCCTAAGAATTCAGCCATTATTCATCCTTTTTTTTAATTATTTTATAAACCACAAATGACAATCCAAAAAAAACGACTGATGAGATTATACTAATACCCATTATGTGGTTGTGGATGTCTATTTCATGCAATTCCATTTTAATTAAACCTTAGCTTTTTCATTGCTGAATAGGTCCTTCCATTTTGGTATATATGCTGGCACCTTTCTTTTATAATCTAAGTAATGTTCTCCGAATTCTTCTATCATCTTTTTCTCTTCACTTTTTCCTAAGTAGTTATACATAACTAAAAGAACTGGAAACATTGCGAGAGTAAGCAAAGTTGGCCACATCAGTAGAAAGCCAAACATTATTGCGATAAAACCTATGTATTGAGGATGTCTTACCTTTGCATATAGACCAGTTGTCGCGAGAGTATGGTTTTTCTGAGCCGTATGGAGTACTTTCCAACCCCTAGATAGCATCACAAATCCAAAAACAATAAAGACATTAGCCGCTATATGTATAGGATGAAAATGAGGATCAATTTTGGAGTCCAAAAAAGCATTCCAGATATGACCATTTTCATGTGAAAAAATATTTAATCCAGGAAATTTCTTACTCAACCATCCAGATAAGAAATATATTGTTAAGGGAAAGCCATACATCTCTGTAAAGAGAGCTAGAATAAATGCTGAAAATGCACCTAAAGACCTCCAGTCTGTTGCAGATTTAGGTTTTACAAAGCTAAATGCAAAAATTATAAAAATTGCTGAATTTAAAACTACAAGAGTCCATAGTCCATAACCTGATTCGCCGTGCATTTTATTTCTCCTTTACTTCATCTTTATGATCACATTCATCTGAGTTTTCATTGTGTGAATGGCCATGTCCTCCGTGGCCGTGGTTTCCATGCATAAAGATGTGCATAAGTGGACAGAGTAATAGGATTCCATAAGGCAAGAAACCTAGAGCATGTTCAAGATGGTAGGTATAAACCCAATATCCGATAGCTAAAACGCACACTAAAACAATCGGATTTTTTCAAAAGTTTTTCGCTTCATTGATATTCATAATAACCTCTTTATTATTGAAGTCTTAAATTTTTGTCGCTCTCAACCTTAGAGAATTTGCTATAACAGAGACAGAGCTAAAGCTCATTGCCGCTGCAGCAATCATAGGGGATAGCAGAATTTCAAAAAATGGAAAAAGTAATCCAGCTGCTATTGGCACACCCGCTGCATTGTAGATAAAAGCAAAAAATAAGTTTTGCTTTATATTCGCCATAGTTGCTCTACTTAGTTTCCTGGCCCTAACAATTCCTCGTAAATCTCCTTTTACAAGGGTTACTCCGGCACTTTCCATTGCAACATCTGTACCTGTTCCCATGGCAATGCCAACATGGGCCTTCGCTAAAGCTGGAGCATCATTAATACCGTCTCCTGCCATAGCAACAGTATTTCCTTCTGACTGTAACCTGTTTACAACCTCAACTTTTTGCTCTGGTAAAACCTCAGCAACGACTTTATCAATGCCTAGACTACTCGCCACTGCCTCTGCAGTTGTTTTACTGTCTCCCGTTAACATTACTATTTCTAAGCCCTCTTTATGCAATTCTACGATTGCTTCTTTTGAGGTTTTTTTGATTGGGTCTGCGACACCGATTAAACCAGCAAACTTTTTGTCTATCGATACAAACATCACTGTTTGCCCTTCTTTTCGAAAATTTTCTGCATTCTCAATAGCATGCTTGAATTCTACGCCTTCGTCATTCATCAAGGCTTTATTTCCAAGAGCTACAGTCTTCCCTTCAACCACTCCAATGACACCTTTTCCAGTAACTGAATTAAAACTTTCAACTGCTTTTAAATCAATGCTTAACTTTTCGGCACCTCTAACAATAGCTTCCGCTAATGGGTGCTCACTTCCTTTCTCTAAACTTGCAACTAGAGATATAAACGACTCTTTATTAAAAGAGTCTTCTGGTTGAATTGTCACAAGCTCTGGACGGCCCTCTGTTAAGGTTCCAGTTTTATCTACAACTAAAGTATTAACTTTCCGCAAGACTTCTATTGCCTCAGCGTTTTTAAACAATACTCCCATTGACGCTGCTCTTCCTGTAGAGACCATAATCGACATTGGCGTCGCTAGGCCAAGAGCGCAAGGACAAGCGATGATAAGAACAGCTACTGAATTTATAATGGCGTAGGCCATAGATGGTTCGGGGCCAAATTTTGCCCAAGTGAAGAATGTGGCAACAGCTATGAGTATTACAATCGGAACAAAGTAACCAGACACAATATCTGCCAACTTCTGAATGGGAGCCTTACTTCTTTGAGCCTCTGCTACCATATGAATTATTCTAGATAGCAATGTGTCCGCACCAATCTTTTGCGCTTCCATAACAAAACTTCCAGTTCCGTTAACAGTTGCACCAACAACTAAACTTCCAACCTTTTTTTCAACAGGAATGGGCTCTCCTGAAATCATAGATTCGTCTACATTACTTTTGCCTTCGACTACGATGCCATCAACTGGAACTTTCTCTCCGGGCCTAACTCTTAATTTGTCATTTAACTGAACATCCTCTAAAGGAATATCCTCCTCATCACCGTTATCTAGTATACGTTTGGCAGTTTTTGCAGCTAAACCTAATAATTTTTTTATCGCTTCACCTGTTTGATCTCTCGCCCTGAGCTCTAGAACCTGTCCTAATAGTATTAAGGTCACAATAACTCCAGCAGCCTCAAAATAAACCGCAACGTGCCCAGTAGAGTCTTTAAAAGATACTGGAAATAATCCGGGCAGCAGAGTCGCAATTAAACTATAGATAAAGGCGACACTTACACCAATACCAATCAAGGTGAACATATTCAGACTTTTTCTAATTATGGAATCGATTCCCCTCACATAAAAAGGCCACACTGAATATAGACAAACTGGAGTGGCTAGAAGAAGTTCAAGATAAATCTTGAACTTAGGTGAAAGCAATTTCGAAATAGGCTGACCTGGTAACAAATCGCCCATTGATATTATGAATAGTGGTACAGTAAAAAGTGCCGCCAACCAAAATCTTTTGGTCATATCCTTTAATTCTTCATTTTCACTATCATCTGCGATCAGTGGTTCAAGACCCATTCCACACTTAGGACAACTGCCAGGACCTACCTGTCTGACCTCAGGATGCATCGGACAGGTATAAATAGCATTCGGGTCAGCTGAAAGCTTGGCTCCACTACTATGACTATTTGATTTACTTGCGTCGTGACAACTAGAATGGGTGTTTTCCATATATTCCCTACTTAAAAATTATTAGTGATTATGCGAAGAGTGATCCTCTTGCTTAGCCTTAACTTTTTTATTCATAGTATTCCCCGTACACATGGCCATATTCTTACCCATCATGTTTTGCATATTTCCCATCATGCCTTCCATGTTTTCCATCATTTCCATGCCCTTATGCTCTTTCATCATTCCTTTCATTTTTCCCATCATATTTTTCATCATTCCCATATGGGTCTTCATCTGCTTCATATGCTTTTCCATGAGTAGTTGTTTTTTCTTCGGATTTTTTTCTTTTTTCATCATCTTCATAGTTTTCATCATTTTTGACATATGCCCTGACATTTTCGCCATATTTGAGTGTTTCTTGTCTGATGAAAAAGATTGATAAGAAAGTGTTAGTAGCGTTAATACTGTAAATACTTTTATTAATTTGATCATAAAATCTCCTTTAGTTTGATAGACGATACCATACCCCCCAAGGGTACAACATGACATAAATCATTAACTAGAATTTATTTGCAAAATAAAAAGCCTAACTTACAAAGAATATATGTAGAATCAGCCAGTTAGGAACAACCACCCCTCTTTTGATTAATAGTTAACAGCTGTATGAGTCTAAACAATTCAGATAAATAAATTTGTATGCTAAAGGCATGTAATACTAACAAGCCCCCTTGCATACCCCCATAGGGTATGCTAGTTGTTAAACTGCCTAGGAGGATATATGAAGGTTTACTTTTTAATTTTGACGATACTGGCAGCTACATCAATAAGTGCTTCCCAGCCTAAGAAGAAAATTGATATCGGAATATCCCTTTCCCCTGCAGGGTCATTCACTGCCTCCTCTTCAAAGATCAAAGGAAAGGTTTTAGTAATGAAGAACGGCTCGATAGTTGCTAAAAACATACGTGTGCCCATAAAATCCTTAGTAACAGGTATAGAATTAAGAGACCAACATTTAAAAAAGAAGCTCGGAATAGAAAAAAACCCTAGAGGGATGCTTCTTCTTGTGAGCGCTACTGGTAAGAACCAAACCGGCAAGGGGTTATTCAAAGTTTTAGGAAAAACACAAGAGTCTCCTTTCAAGTATAAAATTTTATCTAAAAAATATGCTAAGGCATCTTTTAAATTAGATTTAACTAAGTTTGATGTAAAAGGAATTAGCTACATGGGGGTTGGTGTTAAAAAGCTAGTTGATATTTCGATTACTCTCCCTTTAAAATTTGAAAAATGAGATTCGCAATTCTTTTATATTTACTAGTAGCTAGCTCTTGTATTCAGTCTGATAACTCTAACACATTTGACAGGGCATTTTCTGAAAACATAGGAATTGACAGATCTACCCCTAAAGGAGAAAGGCTATATCAAGCTTACATAGTGTTAAAAGAAAATTGTATGTCATGCCATACAGGTTATCACAACGACTGGAACTCAAACAAAACAGACCAAGGTTGGATCAGTTCTGGGCAAATTGAGCCAAATGATTCTTATTCCTCTTCTCTTGTAATCAGATTAAAAAATATTGGAGGAAATATGCCTAAAGACAAACCACAAATCTCTGAAGCCGAATTTGATTTGATTACAAACTGGATTGATAATATCTAAAAAGAATAGCTCAGACCAAGTTCCCATAGGCCTGATTTATATTCTTTTACATCACCTAAGCCTACATCAAGCTCTACATTAGATAATCTCCAAGTACCTCTAACGACATACCCAACAGAAATATCATTTTCATCCATTATTTGACCTCCAACAGGTGCTGTATAATCCCCTCGATGGTAGATAATAAGGGGTGCAACTCCAATTGATATGTCATCCTGAGGCTTCCAAAAAATAGGAAATTTAAATACTACCGCATCTACTGATACATTATCTTGACTATATTTTATGGAAGTGGAGTCCTCCCCTACAGTTGCTGCCATATAGGCGTAGCATCCTGATAGTGATACACCCCAATAATGATTAGAATAATTTAATCCACCTCCTATACATGGCCCTTTTTCTTTAGAATAAAGACCCGCCTGCCTTCCTTGAGAGTCAACCATGCTTAAGAGATAGTTCCATGTTATAAAGTGAACCGAAGCAAAGTAGTTTAGTTTAAATTGTATTTTTTCAATTTCATTAAGTGAAAGAAGCATCTCTTCTGAAACCTCATCGAAATCGTAATCTTCTAATTCAAAATCCTCTGCTTTATCTATAATCAATTTAGCAATTTTCTTATCATTTTCACCAATATATGATTTTTCTTTAACTTGGACTATCAAACTCTTTATCTTTTTATAAAGTAAAATCTGTATTTTTACTGGTAACGTATCTTGTTCTAAAAGTTTTTCATAACTAGAGAATTTACCTTTTATTTCATCATCTATTATTTTTATTGATTTCAATAACTCAGATGCTTCGCTATATCCGAATATGAGATTTCCGCTAACAAAAAGGGTGAGTAAGAATTTTCCATAATATTTTCCTAAAACCATAAGTGTAACTGTCCCCCCATATCCCAATTATCCTTTGTAGCAGAGCTGCTACTGTAATTTTTGGTATTGTACAGGTCAAAGCGAACTTCCACTCCTTGAAAAGGAAAATATTGAATTCCCGGCCCTAATCTCAAGGTATTTGCATCTTTTTCAAAGTCCGGACGAAAGTACTCAAAGGTAACAAGAGAAAATAATCCTCTTCTCAGTAAAATATGATTTTGAATTAGCCCATATCCTGAATCGGTACTCTTTTTAGTCGATTCGATCAATTGAGTTTTAGACCCCACCTCAAATAAAAGGCTAGACCCCTTCGAGAATCCCATTTTAACATGAAGTGATTTCATAAATAATTCAGTATGATCAGATCGAGACCAAAGTAATGAGATCCCTGGCTTTAATTTTGTTGAAAAAGTATACTCTAACTTAGTCGAACCTCCGGCCTGTCTAAGGTCACTCTCTTGATCTAAGTTCCCCAAGAAAGAGTGAAGCCCTAATTCAAAATCTTCATTCATAAAATGAATTAAGGCACCATGTGCTTGATCATTCTGAGCTAAGCCAGTTATAGAGCGACTAAAAGCAATATGATCAGGAACCCGAATACCAAACACTTTGTCCATCATCCCCAAGTAAAATCCAATTTTATTATTTGGCCTTATTCCTATATAGTGCTCTCTTGAACGGTAGTTCCCAACGTCCTTACCCTTTTGTGATTTGGGTGTAGGTGCATAACCAAATGAAATAGAAGCAATATATTTATCCGTTCCGTCAAAGCGTATAACAGTGTTAAAATCTGCTTGCATATGAATCGTTTCATATTTTGGATTATCTTTCTTTAGATCTCTAATTAGTCTTAAACCTCTGTAATCTACCGATGGTCGAACTCTACTATTGAAAGCTTTCATGTATAGAAAGTTGCTTTTTTCAGCCAACTCTTCCTCGCTCTTACTTTTACTGTGAATAAGACGGTCTGAAATAGTTGTCGCCGATAAGGCACGCCCGTAATCAGTCAACGGACCATTGCCGTAAGGGTTATAATGGCAGGTCATACATGATGAATATCCGTACCCTATAAAATTAGGATAACTCCAAGCATTTTCAGAAGGTATCATCAATACTAGGAATATTATAAAAAGAAATTTCTTCATTCTAGTTTTATCATGGGTAAAAAATTATAAAAAAACGTTTTGCGTGCCTAAAATATGAGTAAACTCACAACCCACCTATACCCCAAGGGGGTATGTCTGTAAATAGACTAAAAAAGTGTAAACTATTTGTACACTTAAGTAATTTTTACAATGCAACAGATATAACTATCTGAATAAACGTTGAATTAGCCCTAAGAACTGGCATAAGTCTTGCTCTATATAAAAGTATATAAACAAACTGAGGAGTATATTATGAAAAAGTTAGTTCTAGTTTCAATACTGTTTGTCATCACAGTAAACTTTAGTTTTGCAGCTGATAGTATGGAAAGCTCATATGGAGAAAATTTATCAGTTCCTGGAGAAGGGAAAACACTATGTCCTTTAGCAAGAGCAGCAGCCGAGAAGGCTAAAAGCAACATTGTGATTGAGGGACCAATAATAAATTCCACTACTATTTCAAAGTAGCACTTAAGTATAAGTATACTAGGTCTAAGCTTTGTTCTTTAAATAAAAAGTTCACTTTGTGAATAGCTTAAGACTTACTTACTCTTTTTACTACAGTAAGAATTTCTTCAATTTTTTCATTCATATCTTCTTTTGAGCCAGACTCAACTGCGTTTTTGAGGCAGCAGTTTAGATGTGACTCTAAAACCTCTAACTCTAGAGACTTTAGCGCACTCCTTACTGCCTTAATTTGAGTCAAAATATCAATGCAGTATTTTTCCTCTTCAATCATTTTACCAATACCACGAACCTGACCCTCAACACGATTGACTCTGGTTAAGTTCGCTTTATGATCGGCACCTTTTTTACTCATATCATTCCCTTAAAATTTAAATCTAATTCCAAAGCCAACTCGGTGTCCCTCTTGCTCATCGTACCCATAAGTAATGCCAGCTTCCCATCGCTCATTTATAACATAATTTAACCCTGCTTCCATACCAAATTCTATTTCGTTACTCAGATATTCGATAGTAGGCTCAAGCTCAAGGGCCAATCTAGAAGTCAACGGTATTTCTTTTCTAAGTTTTACTATAACTTTTCCATCAGTTCTTACATACCCCAGCATTTCGACATTAAGAGGTAGCATGTATTGAACCCCGAGAAGTCCATAAATACTATTTTCATCATACTCAGCACCAATGACGCCCGCTAAAAAGCGACTAAAGTATCTTTTAAATAGTAGATCGGCTTCAAGGTTATCTATGTCATATTCATCAATCTCGATATTAAGTTCTACTTCATAACGTCCAGCATTTATTCCAAGATTAACTTCAACATTATTAGAGCCAAGAAAAACCTCACCTCTACCAAAGGCATCATTATCGTGAGTTAATCTTGGTCCCCACTCCATTTCTTGCTGAATTAAATCGTCGGGTCTTTCAAATCCTTCATACTTTACCAATCGCGCCATTCCCATCTTCATATGATAAAGGTTGTGACAATGAAGAAACCAAATTCCTGGCTCATTTGCATAAAACTCAATATCCACGGTTTGCATAGGAGCGACGTCTACAGTGTGCATAAGAGGAGACTTTTTTCCCATCTTATTAATCACTCGAAAGAAGTGTCCATGTAAGTGCATCGGGTGATGCATCATCGTTTTATTTACAAATTTAATTTTTACGACCTCTCCGTACTTGATCATAATATACTTTTCTTCCGAAAAAGGTTTTCCATTAATATGCCAAGTATAACGATCCATATCTCCAGATAACTCTAAAGTTATTTCTCTTGTAGGAAGCTCTGGATCAAAAGCAGTTATCTTTTTTGCCATTAGCATATCGTAAGTTAATCGCTTCGTTTTTTTCATGGGAGGCATTGGCATTCCATTACCTTCTTCCATCTCAGCAAACATGAGATCATCTTCCATCTGAGACTCAACCTCTTTTTTTCCAATCAAATGGTTATCATGTCCACCATCAGACTCATCTTCATCTCCAAAATCGTCGTTATCAAAATCATCATCTTCATCACCATTGTCCCCACCATCATCGTGGTCCCCGTGGCCTCCACCATCATCTCCACCATCATCATGGTCTCCATGACCTCCACCGCCATGATCCATATCTCCCATCCCGTAAGGACTTGGCTTCATTTTCATTGGAACATGTTCCATTGGACCATTTCCAACCATCCAGCTAGCTGATCCTGTAATATCCTGAGCTGTCGCTTTAATTTCAAAGGTTTTCATTTCATGTGGCATTGTAAAAACAATGTCATAGGTCTCTGCGATGGCCACTCTAAGCTCATTTACTTCAACTGGCATAACCTCAATGCCATCTTTAGTAATAACTTTAAAGTTTCTTAGATTTCCAATATTAAAATAGAAATACGTTGAGGCCGAGGCATTGATAACTCTTAAGCGAACTTTTTCTCCATGCTTAATATTTTTAAGCATCTCTTTTTGCTTTCCATTAATTAAAAAAGCATCGTATCCAACATCACTTAGATCCATAGGTCCCATTCGAGTCCATTCAGCTTTGATATAATCCCAAACCACTCCAGCTCTAATCGCACCTAATACTGAAGGTAGAAATTTCTTTTTCAAGGCGTAATAATCACCATCTTTTTTTAGGTTCTTTAACACCTGCATCGGCCTTTCATTAGTCCAATCACTCATTAGAAAAACCAGGTCATGATCAACCTTAGCGATTTCTTTTTCATCTTCAATTACGATGGCACCATACAATCCTCGCTGCTCTTGAAGTTCAGTATGTGAGTGATACCAAAAAGTTCCTGAGTGAATAATGGGAAATTTAAAGGTATGAGAAGTTCCTGGTAGAATCAGTTTTGTATTTGAAAATGAAGGACCATCTTGATCCCAAGGTAGAAGAAGCCCATGCCAGTGAAGCGTCGTAGGTTCGGTAGTTTTATTGACAACTTTTATTACTGCCGTATCACCAACCTTGAATCTTAGTGTTGGGGCAGGGATGCTGCCATTTATCGCCAGCGCGTGGGTTACATCCACCCCTGTTATATTTTTTGTGACGTGCTCGACGTTAAGCTCATATTTTCGTTCCCCTCCAAAGGCAAGAGAACTAAAAAGGGTCATTAGTAGAATAAGATTCTTCATAAACTGCTCCAATAAGATACGTACAGGGGGTATATATGCCACAACACAGCATTTAAGCAAGCCTTTAGATAAGTGCATGTATTAATTTCATAAACTATTATTTTTTACATAGCTCGCAGGGGAGGTATTAAGCTTAAAGCATTATGAATAAACAGGTAGTTAATGTTAAGTTAGGTTTTAGGAATATTAATCCTTATAAGTACCCGCATCTCTTGTTCTAGAGAGAAGGGAAAACTTAAATTTAAGGTTAACAAATATGCTAAATTTTACCAGAGAATGATCCTAACGATTTTAATACATATGACTAATGTATTAGATGAGAATCTATAATTTTCTTATATACCTTAGTTACCCCATCCGTTTCTTGATATCTCACCACAAACTTGAACTTCCATATATGTTTTCCTTCAGGAGCTTTTTTCATCATATTCAAAATTTTAAATGTCTTTAATATTGCGAGGTTACTCCTCAGGATTAGATGCTTTTTTTCAAAAGAAAGAGGCTTCTTTTGCCAAGTTAGATATTTTTTTTCCAGGTTGTCTTTATTATATCCTTTTGGAAATGAATCTGGCCCTATAGCTCCAAATACCTCGACTTTATGAAAAATAAGACCTGAACAGTTTCCCTTAAATGGGAAAACAAGAGAAGCTTCAAGTGGTGGATCGGGGGAAAAAGTTAATATTTTTTCAAAGATAACTTTATATTGACCCGAACCTGGATCCCCATAAGGTTCACCAACTAAGTCTTCAAAGTAAGCATTACTATCATCAATTTTGCAATCTTCAGCTAAAGAAGCGTTTATAGTTATTAACAAGAATAGCGTAACAAAAACAGGTTTCATTATTTTTTCCAACTTAAGTGTATATGGGCGTTATGACCAGTCATGTATTTAGAGATATTCTGAGAAGTACCAGTTAATTTTTTATAATAAGTATTAATTTTATCTCTTAGGGCCTTGCTATTAATGTACATGAGTTTAACTTTACTAGGGTCAATATCAACGAAAGCTTTTAACATTTGAAAAGTATTTTCTACTGAAAAGCAAGACGGGTTATCTACAGTACAAGGAGTAGCCTTTCCATTGGAGCCCAAAAGCCTTAAGTCGACATCTCTTCCTTCCCTATGAGAACTATGAGGAGCAATTTTCCCGCCGCCACGCTGGGAGATATCACCAATCCCCATTACTAGTCCCTTTTGTGCCAAAACTTTACCGGCTGCTCTAATTCTCCATATTGTTCTCTCGGTACCAAAAACTCTTCTATCTCCGTCTTTATATCGATAGTAGCCAAACTTAGCTGCATCACTTGTTCCGTTATGTGAATCAGGGATTTCCTTATTTACAGCTCCTCCAGAAGGAGGAGGAGGGCCCAATTCACTCTCTAGGAAAGCACGTTGTTCATCGGTCATATCAATATTAACATCTGGACCAATATCTAAATGATGGGAAGAATAGCTTCCACACAGAAGCCCACTTGTCGGTCCTGACATCATCTCATTCAATTCCCTCGAAGCACTACTTCTCAACAAGGGACTTGGAGAATGATTTAACCTGTTTATGAAAGCTGGGCGAGCTTCATTATTTTCTCCATAGTCTTTCCTAATACTACCCTGCCCCAGTGAAGGGTCTTCACAGGAGACTAAATTAAATAACAGAAAGGTTAAGAAACCTATTTTTCTACAATCACTCACTCCTCTATTATCGGAGAAGTTCGAATCGTATATTAGCATTAACGTAATTATAGGAACTTACGCTAATTCCGATAAAAACTAATGCCATTTAAAATGGGCAATTTTTCTACTCAAATAAATTCAACAGTTAATCAACTGCTTAAGTACCGTTATCGCGCATTAGTGTATGCAAAAAGAAACAAATTACTTGGTTATGTATAAATTGCAAAAACTATTACTTTATTACATACCCCCACGGGGTACTTGAAAAAGATAGCATATAGAGGTACATATACTTTATGCTGTTAAGAGTTATTAAAATATTAATATTAATAAGTGCACTTTCTTCTTGTGTTAGAGAAAAAGGTGAATTGAAGTTTAAGGATAATACCCTTCCCTTCAAAGGAAGCCTCCTAGTTCAAGGCAAAGCACCACTTAGTTTCAACTCACTTCAAAAATACATATTGAAACCAAAATGCATGTCCTGCCACTCAACAAAAGCAGGTCGTATTGAGCCTGAGAATGATCCTATTGATTTTGATTCCTATGAAACGACAATGATAGATAGATTTATTCCCTTACTAAAAAAAGGTCTCCCAGAAAAAAGCAGGCTATATGAAACTGTAGAGTCAGGAGAAATGCCTATAAGAGGAAGGTTACACGATAAAGAAATTAAATTCATAGCTAATTGGATTAAGGCCTGTGCCCCAAAAGAAGAAGTCACCACTATTCCTGAAAATTGTGAAGAAGATGGAGATGATGACGACGATGATTTTGATAATGACGATTTTGATGAAGATAACGAAGAAGATGATTTCGATAATGATGAGTTCTAACGAACCAAAGGAGAAAAACATGAAAACAATTTTACTTGCCCTCGCCCTACTAACATCTCTTAATGTATTTGCTTCAGGAGCATCTGACACAGCTGAAGCTGTTACAGAAACGATTGCTACCTTTGAAGCTGATAATGATGAAGCAACTATCGCTGATTTCAAAGGAGTAAAGGCTTCACCTAATGGTCACGGTGTTAGCGTTACTGTTTACCTAAAGTCAGGTTCAAAAACTAAGTACGGTTGTCACCGTCACAGTGCTTCAGAACCATTTGAGTGTCACGAGAATTAAAAAAGGCTTAATGAGGCATCATTGTTGGTGCCTCATTCCATATTCTAAAAATCAGAAGCTTTGTAAAATAGCCTTAACAGTTTTCAATTTATCTTTACTTAATCTCTTTAAAATTTCTAAACACTCAGCATAATCATTAGACGGTAGCGCCTTTTTCCCATTGATAAGCTCCATAAATTCTTCGTAAGTGTACCCATATCCATTTAAGAACTTCAAAGTTAACTGAGGATTAAGGTCACACCTGCCATTCTCAATATGATTGACCTTAGTATCAGAGACACCAATTACTTTTGCAGCGTTCCTAATGGAAAGTTTACGAGACTCCCTTAAATATTTAAGAACGCTCGCCTCCTTTGTAAGGATCTTCGTGTCACTTCTTCTAGTCTTCTTCTTTTTTGTATTCATAAACACCTCCATAAAAATTAATAAAGATGCTCTTTGTTTGCTACACGTGTAGTCCCTTTGTTTTTAAAGAGATAGGTCTATTTTTAGACCCTAAAGCTACAAGTGTAGTCTTTTGGACGACGACTAACTTTTTGGTGTAAGCCAAAAATAAGCCACAACTAAGCC
>CEUZ01189119.1_pt1 | contig 101273 bp, 112 predicted proteins | sample 361511 | NCBI WGS metagenome assembly CEUZ01 (sample SAMEA2622822, study PRJEB7988) | marine metagenome | biome: marine biome (ENVO:00000447); feature: surface water layer (ENVO:00002042); material: "saline water (ENVO:00002010), including plankton (ENVO:xxxxxxxx)" | depth 5 m
TTAGGGCCCCAGAAAATATTTCAGAAGCTGATGCCGAGCCATTATTTATAATTATCACCAATTCAGCTCCATCTGTAATATCGCCCTTCTTTGCAAAGAACCGCTTCTTTCTTTCTGCATTTCTTGTTCTTATAGAAACAATCTCGCCTTTATCTAAAAAAAGATCCGTTACTTTGATCGCTTGTTCTAAAAGCCCCCCAGGATTATTTCTAATATCAATAATATAGCCCATAACATTATTTTTAGTTTGTTCGTTAATTTCTTTTATAGCCGAAACCACCTTTTTATCTGCAATATCATTAAAATGAGAAATTCTTATATATCCAATATTATCCTCTACACTAAATTTGACTGGAGTAATCTGAATAATTTCTCTTATTATTGGTATATCAAATGTTTCTTTCTCACCCTCTCTAAATATTGTAAGAGTAACTGCCGTATTTGCATAACCGCGCATTAATTTAACAGCATCATCTAAGGATAATCCATACACATCTTCGCCATCAATTGCTGTTATAAAATCACCTGTCATTATTTTTGCTTTTGCTGCTGGAGTATCATCAATCGGAGACACGACCCTTACAAAACCATTCTTATCCATAGTTATTTCCAATCCAAGGCCTCCGTAAAACCCCTTAGTATCAACTTCCATTTCACTAAAATCACGCTCTGATAAATAAGTTGAGTAAGGGTCTAGAGAATTCAACATTCCCTTAAGAGCGGAGTTCATCATTTCCTCTTTGTCGACCTCATCTACGTATTCTTGTTCAACTTCCTCAAACACTTGCATAAATAATCTCAACAGTTTTATATCTTCAGGACTTGACTGGGCATAACAAATAGGTTTTACAAAAATTGTAAATAAAAAAATATATAGCACCCCAAGGCACATAATTTTTTTTTTAATTTTTAGAAAATTTAATACAATATTTGACATAACTATTCTCTATGATATGGATGATTTGCCATAATAGATAGCGATCTATATAGTTGTTCTAGCATTATTACCCGAGCTAATAAATGGGATAATGTCATTTTGCTAATAGACAGCGATTTATATATACCTATTTTAAAATCTTCAGATATTCCATCTGGGCCACCAATAATAAAATTTATTTCATTTTTTGCTTCAAGAAAAGATTTTTCAATATGATTTTTTAATATATCTGTAGATATCAGCAAGCCTTTTTCGTCAAGAAGAAAATTAACAGAATTCTTTTTATTAATTTTTTTAAGGATTTCTTTGGCTTCTTTATTTTTTCTAATTTGTATATTTCTATCTGGAGATTTGCTAATCTCAATTAAATCAAAATTTCCATTAAAAGCTTTTTTTATAAGTAAACCAATGTTATTAATGTAATGGTCAGAAATGGCTTTATATGGGCTATTATTAATTTTTCCAACAACAATTAGTCTTATATTCAAATATCTATACCTATCTTTATTTAGTTATCCAAAATCAAACTTTCAGACCATATTTTTTCAATTTTATAGAATTCTCTCACTTCGGGTTTAAATATATTGATAATTACATCAGCAGCATCTATTAACACCCAATCACAATTAGGGACGCCTTCTATTTGAACATTCTTAAAAGACTCTTTTTTTAGCGTTCTTTGGACCCTATCAGCAATTGAACTGACATGCCTTGTCGAGGTTCCACTGGAAAGAACAATGTAATCAGCTATAGAACTTTTCTTCCTTATATCAATTACAATAATATCCTGAGCTTTCATCTCATCTAGGCATGTTGTGATAATATTGATAATTTTCTTTTTCATATTTTATCATTACTTCTAATTTTTGTTGATGAAGAATCATTCAGTTTATTATGCAAATAGACCCAACTAGGTTTTTTAATTTTGAATACCATCTGAGAATCAGCCTCGTCAATACGATATTTTTTATGTTTAATTGCAAATAATGAAGAGGTTACATCTAAGCTTGACCTTGGTCTATCTATTATTGCTATCGGCAGCATACCTAATATACTCTCCCACTTCTTCCATAAATGGAAATCTTTTGCATTATCTGCTCCCATAATCCAGATAAATTTTGTATTGGGGTGTTTCTTTGTCAGATAATTAATTGTGCCAATTGTATATTGAGAGCCGATTTTTTGTTCAATTTCTGTTACTATAATTTTATTATTATGAACTATGCTTTTTGCTTTATCCAGCCTTTCATTAAAGTCATATAACCTATCGTATGTTTTTAGAGGGTTTTTAGGACTGATTACCCACCATATAAAATCCAAATCAAATTTTTTTATTGCATGGTTACTTATTTCAATGTGGCCATCATGAGCTGGATTAAAAGAACCCCCTAGTATTCCAATTTTTTGATTATTAGTAGCAATATTTGGGCTGTTAATTATCCAATTTTTTAAATTTGGTGAAGAGTGCATTAAATTTTATGGGCGTAATTGTCCATTTCCCTCTACCGTGTATTTGAATGTTGTTAGTTGCTCGAGCCCAATAGGCCCCCTTGCATGGAGTCGACCAGTTGATATACCTATCTCGGCACCAAAACCAAACTCACCTCCATCTGCAAATTGTGTCGATGCATTAACTAAGATTATAGAACTGTCCAAAGTTTGAGTAAATTTATTACTAGCAGTTGAATCTTCAGCAACTATTGCCTCCGTATGTCCTGTCCCATATTTTTCAATATGTTCAATGGCTTCATCTATATTTTTAACTATCTTAACAGAAATAATGGCATCCAGGTATTCTTTAGACCAGTCACTTTCGCTTGCTAGTTTTGCCGCGCTATATAATTCTTTTACAGATTTATCCCCGCGAATTTCACAACCTAAACCAATAAGCTTTTCGCATATCTTTGGTAAATATTTTTTAGCCACTTCTTTATCTATAAGTAATGTCTCAGCTGCACCACATATAGCTGTCCGCCGCATTTTAGCATTTGCAGTGATATTGATAGCATTTTTTAATTTTGCTGATTTGTTTATATAAACATGGCATATCCCCTCTAAATGCCCAAATACAGGTATTCTCGCATCATCCTTAACTCTTGACACAAGACTCTTTCCCCCTCTTGGCACTATAATATCTATGTTTGAGTTTAGACCATTAAGCATTAACCCTACGGCTTCTCTGTCTTTAGTTGGTATGAATTGAATTGCTTTATTATCCAGGTCAGAGGATGTCAAACCAGTTTTTATTGCTTTATATATAGCGTAACTAGAATTGAAGCTATCAGAGCCAGATCTCAAAATTGAAGCATTCCCAGATTTCAAACATAAAGCCGCTGCATCTGCAGTTACATTTGGTCTACTTTCATAAATTATGCCAATAACTCCAATTGGAATGCTAATTCTTTTTATTCGCAATCCATTTGGCCTCTCCCAGGAAGAAATTGTCTTACCTACAGGATCGTCAATTTCTATTATCTTACGTATACTATCAGAGATGCCCTTTATTGCATCTTCATTCAATGTTAGTCTATCTATAATTGCCTCTGATTTTTTATTTGAAATTGCAATTTCAATATCTTTTTGATTCTCATTCAATATTTGTTTGTAGTTTAAGTCTATTTGTTGCGCTATTAATTCTAGGGCTTCATTTTTTTGACTTGTATTTGCTTTTGCAAGGGATTTATATGATACCTGAGCCTGCGATCCAATCTTATTCATGATCTCGTTGAGTTTCTGATTCATATTGTTATTCCTTATTAGTAATTACAAGGTCATCTCTATGCACAAGCGCTGCTCTTTCCCGATAGCCAAGTATATTTTCGATCTCATCAGTGTTTTTATTTTTAATTTTTTGTGCATCTGAATAAGAGTATGCAATAAGACCTCTTGCAATTTCATTATCATTATCATCAATAATTATTACTGCATCTCCTCGCTGAAATTTTCCCTTAATAGATACTACTCCTGCAGGTAATAAACTTCTACCTTTCTTTAAAGCAGAAGATGCACCAGAATCAATAAATACTTTACCACTTGGTTTGAGCATTCCGGATATCCATCTTTTTCTTGCTAATTGTGGCGATACTTTTGCAATAAACCATGAAGCCCTTTTCCCTTCAACAATAGATTGAATTGGATTTAATCCCTGTCCATTTGCAATTACCATATGAGCACCTCCATCCATTGCAATTCGTGCAGCTTCAATTTTTGTTACCATGCCACCAGAACCATACTTACCAGAAGTATTCTTAGCCATATTTTTAATATCATTTGTTATTTTATTAATCTCAGGTATATGAACGGCATCTTTCATATCTGGAGGCAAAGTATATATACCATCTACATCAGATAATATTATCAGGCAATCTGCGCTTGACATTGTACAAACACGTGCTGCAAGTCTATCATTGTCACCATAGCGAATTTCTGTTGTTGCAACAGTATCATTTTCATTAATTATTGGTATGACATTATTATTTATTAGCATAGATATGGTATTTCTAGCGTTTAAGTATCTTCGTCTCTGCTCTGTGTCCTCAATCGTGAGAAGTAGCTGCGCGACATTGATATTCCTTTTTGCAAAAATATTTTTAAATGCTGCCATAAGTTCAATTTGACCAACAGCTGCAGTCCCTTGAGCTATATCAAGCTTGATTCTTTCATTTTTTGGGATATTAAGAATGTTTGTACCAATTGCTATCGCTCCCGATGTTACAATTATAATATCCTTTTGTTTTTTTCTGAGTGAGCAGATATCTTCAATTAGACTAGCAAGCCATTTTTCTCTGATATATCCTTTTTTATCAACAATCAGGCTTGATCCAATTTTAATTACAATTCTATTTTCGCTATCTAAATTTTTTATGGACGCCATTTTTCTTTTATTATTTCCTTGTTGTCTAAATCTTTTATTAATTTATAAATACTTTTTTTAATTTGTTCCAACCCTTTATTTTTCTCTGCAGATATTATAATTAGATTTTTTTTAAGGGTATCACTAAAATTCTTAATTTTTTCTTGAATATCCTTCTCTTTTAGTAAATCTGATTTATTTAGGACAATTAATTCAGGTTTTTTTTCAACCTCATTACCATACATTTTAATTTCATCTCGAATAGTTTTATAGGCTTCCGATATATTATCTACCTCTAGTGAAATTAAATGTAATATGGCTGGGCAACGTTCAATATGTGATAAAAATCTATGCCCTAGTCCAATTCCTTCATGGGCGCCTTCTATTAAACCTGGGATATCAGCAATAATAAAATTATCATCACCATGGTTTACTACCCCAAGAACAGGATTTAATGTTGTAAATGGATAATCAGAAATTTTTGGGTTAGCGTGACTCAATTTTGATAATAATGTTGATTTTCCTGCATTAGGCAGGCCAATAATTCCACAATCTGCAATGAGTTTCATTCTAAGCCATATTGACAATTCTTCTCCAGCCATTCCATTATTAGCATTTCTTGGGGCCCGATTTGTTGATGACTTAAACCTTGTATTACCGAATCCTCCGCTTCCTCCATGAGCAACTTTATATTCTTGATCAATTTCTATTAGATCAACAAGAATTTCTTCTTTGTTTTCAGCGTATATTTGTGTACCTTGTGGGACGTGAAGTATTAAATCTTTTCCTCTTTGACCTGTTTTATTCTTACCAGATCCGTCACCTCCTCTTGATGCCTTATAGTGTTGCCTGTATCTATAGTCTATTAGTGTGTTTAACCCATTAACAACTTTAATATAGACGTCTCCACCATCACCTCCATCTCCTCCATCAGGACCGCCAAATTCAATATATTTTTCTCTCCTGAAGCTTACAGCTCCATTTCCACCATTACCGGCCTTGATATATATTTTAGCTTCATCTAGGAATTTCATTGTAATAATATATTTTGATCACATAATTTAAATTATGCAATTACCTAATATGTTTTAAAAATGAGTGTTGTTAGAATTATGTAAATTAATTTATATTTTCAATTACATTGATAGTTCTTCTACCATTTCTTTTATCTATAAATTTAACTTTTCCTGTCTTAGTTGCGAATATTGTATGATCTTTCCCAATTCCAACATTTGCACCTGGATGCCAATTCGTTCCCCTTTGTCTTATAATGATATTTCCAGGGACTACCAACTCACCTCCAAATTTTTTTACACCAAGTCTTCTACCCGCTGAGTCGCGACCATTTTTTGAAGATCCACCTGCTTTTTTATGTGCCATTTTTTCCTCTTATTATACTTTTCAAAATGATTTGCTATTTTTTAGCTTTTTCTTTTGAAGGTTTGCTATCTTTTTTAGCTATTGTTTTCTTTGCTTTGGTTATTTTTTTATCTTCAGCTTTTGTTTTAGTATTTTTAGCTTCATTTGCAGAAGCCTTCTTTGCTTTGGTTACTTTTTTATCTTCAGCTTTTGCTGCACTTACCTTAATCTTATCTTCTTTCGCAATAGCTTTTTTAACTTCCTTTTTTTCGGCACCAGATACCTTTGTCTTTGAGGTCGATATATCAACTATTTTGATTTTTGTTTGTAATTGTCTGTGACCTTTTGTTCTTCTATAATTTTGCCTTCTTTTTTTCTTGAAAACAATAATCTTTTTTGCTCTGCTTTGCTCTAATATCTCTGCAGTAACAATTGCATTTTCAACATATGGGGTTCCAATAAGAGTTTTATCACCTTCGGTTAGCATTAAAACATCGTTGAAAGTAATTTTCTTCCCCTCATCATCAGGGAGTTTTTCAACAATTAGTATATCATCTTTATTAACTGAATATTGTTTTCCACCAGTTTTTATAACAGCAGTCATCGAATTACTTTCTTTATATTACTTATGTCAGTTATAGGATATAATCAAAAACACTAGTATTATTTAATATTTTAAAACAAGTAAGTCAAACTATTCTTTGTATATTGGTCAAAAAATTATTATTTTTAAATTTATGTATTTTCTCAAAAAGCTATTATGAAAACAAGAGCTATCAAATTATATGAGACCGGCCCACCTGAAAAAATGATTTGGGAAAATGTTTCTTTGCCAAAAGTTACTAAAGACGAAGTCCTGGTAGAACATGAATTCGTTGGTTTTAACATGATTGATACATATCACAGATCCGGGGTATATCCTACACCATTGAAACCATGTGGATTGGGTACTGAAGCTGCTGGTGTAGTAACAGAAATAGGTGACGAAGTACAGAATTTAAAGGTTGGTGATCATATTGCTTATGCAGGAAGTGCAAGCGGTCTAGGCGCTTACTCATTTAAACGTGTTCTCAGAGAATCTGATTTAATAAAACTACCAGATTACATTGATATGAAGATGGCTGCAGCCTTATTGACAAAAGGTAGGACCGTTGAGTATCTTTTTAAGAGAACACATAAACTGATTAAAAATCAAACAGTATTATTTCATGCCGCAGCTGGGGGGGTTGGTCAAATTGCTGGCCAATGGGCAAATGCAATAGGCGCAATATCAATTGGTATCGTGGGATCTTCAAGTAAAGAGCAATACGCTAAAGACTCTGGCTATGATTATGTATTTAATTTGGAGGATCATGATGTAGTAAATGAGGTAATGAATATAACAAATCAAAAAGGTGTAGATGTAGTTTATGATTCTGTAGGCTATTCAACTTGGGATATTTCACTTAAATGTGTTAAGAAGTTAGGATTATTGGTAAGCTTTGGAAGTGCCTCAGGAAATCCTCCCTTATATGACATTGCGAAAGATGGGGTAAAAAATTCAGCTTATATTCATCGAGCTACGATGGTAAATTATATGACAACACCAGAGATTGCATTAGAAAGCGCGAACTCCGTTTTCAATATGGTCAAAGATGGCTCTATTAAATTAAATTTAAATCTGAATTATAATTTAGATGATGTTATTAATGTCCACCTAGATGCTGAAGCTAGAAAAACCACTGGTCAAATTGTTATGAAGGCGTGACCGTTTAAAGATATTTCTTAAATAGCTTAAGATTATTAATTGAAGGACTAATTTCGCCACTATGAATTTTTTTGGTTATTGCCCTTATATCGCTATTTATTGGAGCATTTAAACCTTGTTGATCTGCCATATCTGCCACTAATCCATTTATTTCATCAACTTCACTATATCTTCCTTTAAGGTGGTCATGAAGAACGGCATCTCTGGCGTTTGGACCGATGTCTTTGATTAATTTATCTAACATTAGTTCTATTGGATTATTTGAATTATTTATTTCCGCTTCTTGTAACCCGAATATTGGAACTATCTTATGGCCACCTTTTTGCCCTACCAGCAATGCCTCTGTTCCAATCTTCATCACTAATTCTCTCATACCAGGGATTTTAAAACCATCATATAGATTTGATCCTAACATAGCAAAAGGGCCCATACACATTGCATTAATGATTAATTTCATCCATTTTGCAGAGATTATATCATCAATAATACTAACATTACCCACGGCAGATAGAATTTCCTTTACCTCATCTAATCTTGGCAACATATTTTCCGTCAGGGCTCCTATTCCAAACCAGGTTCTAGATTTTGGTGTATCTCTTTGAATAATACCTGGAATAAATAATTCCGAAGATAGCTCTACAACGCACCCTACCGTCCTATTGCCTCCAATAATATTAGAAATTCGTTGGGCAGTCATAGCATTTTGGACCCCAACCATTAAACCATCATCGTTTAAGTAAGGTTTAATTAATTTTGTCATCCATTTAGTATCATATGATTTAGTATATAAAAAAACATAATCAAATTTTGTATTTAGCTCAGCAAGTTTGCATAGATGATGAGCTCTAACATTTATTTTATTTGTAGTATCTGGTAAGTTAATTGTAAGGCCATCTTTATTCATAGCATTTACGTGGGCAGGCCATTGATCAAATAAGGTTACATCAAATCCAGCGCTAGTAATGTCTGCAGCGGAAGAACTTCCATTTGCCCCTGTACCAAGTATAGCTATTTTCTTTTTTATATTATTCATTATTTAGAATGTATATCCATAATAGAAATAATTATGAGGGGATGATCTTCCCCTGCCAATCAATTATACATCCATGACTTTGATAATCAACATTATTAAGAATCTGAAGAAGGAGCTGAGCTGAGTGCTCTTTTGTGAAGAGGTTTTTCTTTTGCAATTTTGGAGTGAAGGGACTGGAAAGGTTGGTATCAACAGTTCCGGGATGAAGCCCTATACATATTGCTTTCTTATTTTTATATGATAATTCTAACGATAATGTTTTAATTAGCATATTAAGTGCAGATTTTGAAGATCTATAACTATACCAACCACCTAAATTATTATCAGATATACTACCTAGTCTTGCTGATAGGAATGCTATTATGGATTTAGAGTCTTTGCTTAGCAATGGAGTAAAATATTTTGCTATTAAGAATGGACTAAATGTATTGATCTCAAATATCTCTCTTAAGTAATTGATGCTTATTTCTCCGTAAGTTCTTTCAGGTTTGTGTTTTTTTGTATGCAACAATCCGGTTGCATTTACGATTATATCAATAGAGCCTATTTGATCTTTTACCGAATTAGAACAACTTTCAATAGACTGTTCGTCAAGCATGTCCATCTGCAACTGTTTTGAATGCATTTTTGATCGTGAAATTTCAATAATATTTTCAGGAGCACAAAAGTCTTTTAGATTACTAACAATACCAGAACCGATACCTCCATTGGCACCGATTACTAAGAATTTTGAATCCTTTAAATTTTTATAATTATTATAAGTCATATATTTCTATAAAGTTTATAACGAATGTAAATTTAAAGTGGTTTAATATAATAAATAAAAAATGAACTTTATTATATCTCAAAACGTTACTTACTTGTTACATCTCCTAGGGGATTATGTTAGCATATAAATGATGTTTGAGATTGATAAGGAATTTGTTGCCAAATTAAAAGCTGATAAGAATCCAGATGATTTTGAGGTAATGTTTAAGTATTATGCCCCTCGAATAAAATCATTGTTAATCAAAAGTGGAGCTGATCACGCCCAAGCAGAGGATATTATGCACGATACAATGTTAAATATATGGCAAAAAATAGATTTGTATAATAGCGACAAAGGCTCTTTTAGTTCTTGGGTATTCACAATAGCAAGAAATAACAGGATAGATCTTTTAAGAAAAAAATCTTCGCAACCATACACGGATATCACTGAAATTGAAATTATATCTGACACAAAAGATGGGCAAACTATTATTGAGGAGGATTCGGTAAGAAAAAACTTATCAAATGCAATAGACTCTTTGCCTGAAAAACAAAAAGAAATTATTCAGCTCTCATATATAAATGACATGACACAAGAAGAAATATCAAAATATCTCTCAATCCCTGTCGGGACTGTAAAATCAAGAATGCGATTGGCTTATCAGAAAATGAAAGATAATCTTGGAGGACTCATTATATGAAACATCATCCTGACCCAGCAACCTTAATATCTTATTCAAGTGGCTCACTGCCATCAAATTTCTCAATATTAGTATCTTCGCACCTTGAAAAGTGTAGTGAATGTTCAAAAAATTTGCATATTGGCATAGAAATGGGCGGGCTTGTATTAGACAAACTAAAAGAAGAGAAGCTATCTGAAGGAGCTTTTGATAAATTCTTAAATTTTGCTAGAAACATCAATCACCAAACTCTATCAATGCCAAAAAATTTAGATAATAACATATCGAATATACCAAGCGTATTGCATCATTACATTGGCAAAAATATTAGCGACATCAAATGGAAGTTTCTAGCACCAGGAATAAAAAAACATGAGGTAGGGATTGATAAAGAGACAAATTCTTATTTAACTATGCTAAAGATAAATCCAAAGAAAAAAATCCCTGAGCATGGTCATTCTGGTAATGAAATAACCCTTGTTATAGATGGTTCATTTAAAGATGAACACGGACAATACTATCCAGGAGATATATCCGAGCACGATACAAGTACTCATCATCAGCCAGTTGTATCCTCAAAGGATCCATGTATATGTATAATTGCTACAGATGGCCCTTTGGTCTTCAATAATTTTTTTGCAAATCTATTCCAATCATTTATGAGAATTTAAATGTCTGTTAAATGGCAAACAGTTTGGATCACCGGAGCTAGTTCTGGGATTGGAAATCATTTTGCAAAACTAATTGCGTCAGAGGCGGAATATATTGCTGTTTCCGCGAGAAGAGAAGAAAGCCTTATAAGTTTAAGCAAAGAATATAAAAATATACATGCATTTCCTCTTGATGTGTCAAACCTTATTAATGTTAAAAATGCAGCAAAAAAAATACTAAATAGCTCTCCAAATGGATTAGATCTTGTTATATTGAATGCTGGTGTTAGTAAATTATTCACAACTGATAAGATTGAAAATAGGTATCAGGACATTATTGATAGTATGAATATAAATTATTTTGGTGTATTAAATTGTATAAATGCAGTTCTGCCAGACATGATAAAGAGAAGAAAAGGGCATATAGTCATAAATGGTTCGCTAGCGGGATACAGAGGTTTGCCAAATTCAATTGCCTATAGCCCAACAAAAGCAGCGCTTATTAATCTGGCAGAAATTTTAAAAAGTGAGTTATTTGCTTATAATATTAAAGTTACCATTATTAACCCCGGTTTCGTTGAGACTGAGGCAACAAATGTAAATAATTTCAAGATGCCAGCTATTGTTAGCGTCGATTATGCAGCGAAGAAGATTATAAAAGGTATTAAAGATTCAAAATACGAAGTCTCATTTCCGTTTTACTTTTCTTTGGTTTTTAAATTTATCAGAATTATTCCTAATCCATTATATTTTTCTCTAATTAGGAGATTTGTCTGGAATAGAAAAAAAGATTTATAATTCAATATTATTTTGGTATTAGTCTAAATAAACTTATATTAATTGTCTTTTGATAAAACCCTGCTTCACAATAACAAAGATAGTAATTCCATATTCTCTTAAATCTTTCATCATACCCTAAATCCTTTATTATTGACCATTTTGAGTTAAATCTCTCTCTCCACTCCTTAAGGGTTTTAACATAGGATAAATTAATATCCTCTATGATTTCAAAATCTAATCCTGCATTATTTGCCTCTAATTGGAGAATGCTTTTGCTTGGCAGCATGCCTCCAGGAAATATATATTTTTGGATAAAGTCTACCCTACCTTTATATTCCTTATAGCTATCATCATTGATAGTAATACCCTGAATTATTGCAAAACCATTATCTTCTAGGCAATTCCTAATAGTTTTAAAGTAGATAGGTAAATATTTTTCACCAACAGCTTCAATCATCTCTATAGATATTATACGATTATATTTACCATTTGTCTTTCTATAGTCCTGTAATAGATATTTACAGGATTTTTTTGAGTCTTTTAAATTTAAGGCACTAGCGTATTTAAGTTGTTCATGTGATATAGTAATGGCATCTATATCAATTTGATTTTTATTATATAAATATTGCGATAGAGTTCCCCAACCACATCCAATTTCTAGCAATTTCTCGTTTCCTGTGAAATTGAGATATGAATTTATTCTATTAAATTTGTTTTCCTGCGCTTTCTCAAGCGTTTGAATGTTCTTGTTATAATGTCCACTGGAGTATTGCATATTATCATCAAGCCACTCAGCAAAGAAATTATTACCCATATCATAATGGTACCTTATATTTTGCCTAGAACCACGAATAGAATTTCCTTTAAGGCTATGAAATATATATGATAAATTTAATTTAATTTTCTTAAATAATGAGATTTTATCTAATTGCTCTTTATTGTTTAAGTAGAAAATAAAGAAATCTGTTAAATTTGAACACTCAATATCACCATTAACGTAACAATCGCCAAAAGCATTTGGGCCACTTAATAAATAATTCCAAAGCAACTTATAGTTTTTGATTTTGATATATAAATCTGTTTTTGTATCACCAAATAAAAATTTAGTTCCATCTGGGAAATAAATATAAACAGATCCGAACGGGGTCCAATTCAAAAGTCGTATTATGTATCTCTTAAGCATTTGATTAAATTTATTAATTATACCATATTTGTAGTTTGGGGGCTTTTGGTTTTTCTTTGAATCTAAGACCTTTTAAAAAAAGTTTAATTGCCTCATAATGAATTGCAAAAATTACTTTATAAGTTAATAAAATATTCTTCTTTAATGACTTAATCAAGTTTTTGTCACTTAATTCATTGATGTCACTTGAGAAATATGCTTTTAAAACTGGGTCTCCATTGACTCTAAGATTAACCCCAACACAGAACTTATCTTTATTTATGCTCAAGTGAAAACTATATTTCCCTTCCTTGCCATTGAACGGTGATATAAATAATTTTTTATCACATGATTGATAAAGTTTATTATCTGACTTATCTTCAACTGGAATTACATAGACAACCCTCTGGCCAAAGGTATTATTAACCTCATATATTACTAATTCTAAATCTCTATTCTTATTATATCCAATGTATATTGTGATCGGATTAAATACATAACCTAGAAATCTTGGGTAGGTAATTATTTGGAAATATTCTACAGGGTTCTTTGTTGAAGCTTTTTTTTGTATTTTTTGAAGAAAGGAAATTATGGTTGTGCCATCACCATAATCTTTGTCATAAATACTAAAAAGATTGAATCTATTATATGATAACATTCTTAGTTTTCTAGTTTCACTCTCAATATTTTTGCAATCAAGCAATAAAGAAAAAACATTATAGCTTAATGAGTGATTAATGGGTTTCAATCTTTTATGATATACTTTCCCGACTAATATTTTATCAGAGTCCATGGTAATAATTATATTTATTAAGTCGACTTACTTTATTGCTATCCTATTCCAACTTACAGTTACTGTCCATGGTCGTTTATTTTTATTAATTGCTTCGGCAACATTTAAACCACTTTGTATTCCATCTTCATGAAAGCCATAACCCAGGTAGCTTCCACAAACCCATATATTTTTATTACCTTGTCGATTAATAATTTTTGATTTTAAGTTTTTGTTATTTGTATTAAATATTGGGTGATAAAAACTAGTTGATTTATATATATGCTGATTATCAATATAATCACAGGGATTTAATGTTAGAAAAAAATTTTCTTTTGATTGGACATGCTGAATATTATTCAACCAATATGTTACAGATAAATTATTCTCCATAGATTTATTTTTTCTAATATAATTCCAGCTTGACCATAATTTCCTATTTATTGGCATCTGCCGTATGTCATTATGTAAGATAGCAGTATTTTTCTGGTACTTGAATTTTTCTAATATACTACTCAATTCTAAATCAGTTTCTCCAATTATTTTCTTGGCCTTATCAGCAGGGCAAGCAAAGATAAGTATATCAAAATAGTAACTATCATTTTTAGAAGTAATAAGATTATATCCTTTATTTGATTTTTCAATTCTGATGACTTGTGAATTAGTTATTGTCCTAAAAGAGCTTGTTTTGATAATCTTTTTAATATATTCCTGACTCCCTCCCTTTATAGACTTCCACTGAGGCCTATTTGAGTATTTTAATAACCCATGGTTTGAAAAAAAACTTACGAAATCATGTACTGGATAATCTAACATATTTTTTGGTCCGTTTGACCAGATAGCAGCAGACATTGGCAATATATGATTATCAACAAAATAATGCGGAAAACCTTCAGACTCCAAAAATTTACCTAAGGATGTTTCTGGAGCATATTTTGGGATAACCTTTTCTGCCTTACTATAAAATTTCCTGATATTATTAAATAATTGTAAATGCTGGGGGTTGAATATATTCTTATATTGGCCAAAGTAGCCCTTTAGACCAGAACCAGAATATTCATAATTTTTTTCGTAGTCGGAAAAAGTAAAGCTCATGTTGGCATCAGAAGTGCTAACTCTGAGTATTTTAAAAAAATTTGTTAAATTTGGGTAATTTGTTTCATTGTATACCATAAAACCTATATCAAGAGGCACTTTTGTTTGGTTTTTTTTTATCTCTATAGTGTTTGCATGACCACCCAGGCGATTGCTCTCTTCAAATAATACTACATTCATATTTTTAGATATATGCCATGCTGCAGATAAACCTGATATCCCTCCTCCAATTACTGCTATTAATTTATTTTTATTTTTCATAAATAAGAATTTATTAAATTTGAAATTTAGTTGTGATCTAGGTTGTATTAATATACGTTACGATTAAAAGTTACAATTGGATTAGACATGACAAAATACTTGCTAACATATATTATTGTATTAACTGTTTTTTTAATTATTGATGCCTTATGGCTAGGCTTTATTGCTAGGAAATTTTATTCAAGCAATTTAGGGTATATACTTGCAGATAGGCCGAATTTTGGGGCTGCCTTAGTATTTTATTCACTATACGTGATAGGAATTATTATATTTTCAACTATTCCTGCATTAAAAGAGGGTGCTGCCCTGACAGCTCTAATTTATGGTGCATTGTTCGGTTTTTTTGCATATTTAACTTATGATATGACAAATTATGCCACTTTAAAGGACTATCCTTTGTCAGTTGTGCTTGTTGACACAGCTTGGGGTACATTTATTACATCTATATCATCTTATTTGGGCTTTATAATCTCAAAATCTTTTGTAAATTTCTAAATTTTAAGTTTAATATATTATTAGTTTTAAACTTATAAAGAAAGAGATTTATTATGATTACTGAAGATGAATTTAAAAAAGGATTGCAGATACTTGAGGAAATGGATAGAGAGGAATCGCTCCATGAACAAGAGGATACCTATAAAGAAATGTACGATTTATCTGTTGGGTATTTATGGGGGCATATTTGGCAAAGGCCTCATCTTTCCCTGAGAGATCGTCAAATAATAACCCTTGCTGCAAATATTGCTATGGCAAGACCTTCTGGAACGCATAGTCACTATAAAAGTGCAAAAAAGATAGGATTGTCCCATGAAGAAATATGTGAGATAATGATACATGTAGGTATGTATGCTGGTTGGCCTGCTATGGCACATGCAAATAGACAATACAGAGAAGTGCTACGACAAGAAAAAGATAATAAATAAAAATATAAAATAGAGGTAATAGAATGGAACATGATATACCAATGAAACCATATGGTCCCACAGCTGGCAGGGAACATGCCAATGAAAAACCAAGACCAAAAAAGAAAACAGTTGATTTTCACATACATATGCGAATTCCTGAGGCTGACGATGTAGTCGGGGATAAAATTCCAAACGATTCTAATGTACAGCTTAGATTTGCTGATAAGGCGTCGAGAGAACAAAGTATCAAACATCACCAGGAGAGGTGGCCATATTTGACAGACATGAATTATCGACTTCCAGATATGGAAAAAATGCAAGTCGATGTTGCGGCATTATCTTGTGCCCCTAAGCAATTCTATTATTCTACAGAATCTACTCTTGGTTATGAAGCAAGCCAGGCCGTAAATGATGGCTTATATAAGGCTGTATCTGCCAATAAAGGAACTCATATAGGACTCGGTACCGTTCCATTACAAGATACCGATCTTGCAATAAAAGAGTTGAAAAGATGTATTAACGAGCTTGGCTTTAAAGGTCTACAAATTGGTGCAAGGGTAAAAGAAGATGAAGAGTTATCATCAGAGAGACTTTATCCATTTTGGGAGGCGGTACAAGAATTGAATGTCCCAATGCTTATTCATCCATCATCCTTTTCAAGTCCAAGATTAGCTAAATATCATATGATGAATATAATTGGCAATCCTCTAGATACCACTGTTGGTGTTCATTATTTAATATTTGGTGGGGTAATGGAAAAATTTCCAAATTTGAAGTTTGTTTTGAGTCATGGGGGGGCTTTTGCATCCCATTATTTTGCAAGAATGGATCATGCTTATGGTGCCAGGCCTGATTGTCGTGAAGATATCAGGCGTAAACCAAGCTACTATTTATCAAAGTTTTATTTTGACACTCTAGTATTCTCAGTTGAACAATTATCAACACTTGTTCAAAATTTTGGCCCTGATCATATCCTTTTGGGCACAGACTATCCTTATGATATGGGAGAGTTTGATCCAGTAGAACATGTATGTCAAGTTCCAGGTTTGTCTGAGCAAGATAGAGAAAATATCTGTGGTCAAAATGCTATGAATCTAATGGGTATAGATGATAATTATTTTAAATAAGTAAGGCAATTTATAATATATTAGCTATGAAAAAGTATGTTTATTTATTGAGACATGCAAAGTCCAGATGGGATAATGAGAATATAAATGACAAAGATAGAGGCTTATCTGAGAGAGGAGTCTTTGATTCTCAGAAAATTGCCAAATTTTTATTAGATAATTCTATACAACCTGAGATTATTTATACATCTAGCGCTCGAAGATGCTTAGATACATTAAATTATTCTTTATCTATAGCTCAATTTAATTTAAGCAAGGATCTAATAATTGTGCAAGATAGATTATATGGATGTGATGTTTCATATCTATTAGAAATTATTTCTGGTCTAAATAAGGATTGTAATTCTGTTATGATAATTAATCATGAACCTACAATTAGATTATTAGCACTTTATTTAACCAATAGGCATTCAAATCAATATCGAGAGCTTATTTATCAAAAGTATCCAACAGGGTCGCTAGCTATTATAGAAGGAGACTGTAAATCATGGTCTGATATTTATGATGGTACAATGAGAGTATCAAATTTTATTTTACCAAAAAACCTTAATGGTTTGGACTATATCTTATAGCCACTCTTTTTCAAATAAAGCATCCCCATGTTCGTCTATAATAATACGTCCTTTTCTATGTATACATTCAATAAGGTCATCCTTATTTGTAAATGTGTCTGTTCTTAGGAATGTATTTTTCTTTGTATGACCGTCAACTGTTTTTTTAATAATGCCATTTGTAATAAATGACCCTTTTTGTTTTTGTAATACAGGCACGATTATATAACCGTTATATTCTAGTATCTCTTGGGATTCTTTAGACACAATCTCACGAAGTTTTTTTAACATTTAATTTCAATATATAATTTGAATGATGACAATTTTTTAATTATTTAAAAGTTTAAAATTATCATATATTATAGAGATAATTAGAAAGGCTAATTAATGCAAGAAAATAATATCCTATTCATCATGGCAGACGAGCATAATAGCAATTGTATAAATGGTTTGGGTAATAAATTTATAAGAACACCAAATATAGATTGTTTATTACAAGAAGGGACTTTATTTAATAGCGCATATACACCATCACCTCTATGCGTCCCTGCTCGTGCTTCATTGGCCACGGGCCAACATGTACATAAAGCGAAATATTGGGATGGGGCACATGCATATGATGGGAAAATAAAAAGCTGGGCGCATGTACTTAGGGATATAGGCATTAACGTAACTTCGATAGGCAAATTACATTATAGGGATAGAGAAGTTGATACTGGATTTAGCGAGAGTATCGAGCCAATGCATTTAAAAGATGGCCTTGGAGACTTATTTGGTTTGCTAAGAGAGAATATGCCTCCCAAGGACGCTTGTAAGCGCTTATCCGAAGAGCTTGGAAGGGGTGATTGTGAATATCTAGAGTATGATAGAATTATAACAAATAATGCTTTAGACTGGCTTGGAGATAGGCAGTTAGATAATAAACCATGGGTATTATTTGTCTCTTTTGTGTCACCTCATTACCCTCTAATAGCACCCCCAGAATTTTATGATATTTATGACAATATTGATTTGCCATTTGAAAAGTATTTATCAATGGCGCCATCAGATCTACATAGTTGGGTTAGAGGGATTCGTGAGAGCTGGCCATATGACGATTATATGGATGAAGATAAGAGAAAAATAGCTGTTCAGGCCTATTATGGAATGTGCAGCTTTATGGATTCTAATGTCGGCAAAATATTAACAAAATTAACACAGATTGGAATGCGAGAAAATACAACTATAATATATGCAAGTGATCATGGGGAGTCTCTTGGCAATAGGGGTCTTTGGGGAAAGATGACTATGTATGAAGATTCTGCATCAATTCCGCTTGTTATATCAGGGCATAAATTTCAACCAAATACCATTTGTAAAAAACCTGTTTCATTATTGGATATTTATCCAACCATATTTGATATTCTAGAAATAGATCATGTTTCTTTGCATGAAGATATTGACGGCGAGTCTTTATTAGATATAACTTCCTCGTCATACAATAAAAGCCGTTCCGTTATTAGTGAATATCATGGAGCAGGCTCTTATGGGGGAGCTTTTATGTTGAGGAAAGGGGAATACAAATATATATATTATGTTGGTCACAAAGCAGAGCTTTTTAATATTGAAGAAGATCCAGAAGAAAAAATGAATTTAATTGAGAAAGAGGATTTTAAATATATAGTAAAGAGCCTTGAGGCAGATTTGCGTAATATTCTTGACCCCGAAGAGGTGGATATGATTGCGAGAAATGATCAAGTAAATTTGCTTGATAAAGTTGGTGGAGTAGATTTTGTATTAAAACGTGGGAATTATGCTGGGACACCAGTTGGTTCATAGGTATTTATTCAAAAAAATTGAATATAAACAGTATTTTAAAAGGAGATAATAAAATGGGTATTTCGGGAATATGGCAATGGATTGTTATTGGGCTAATAATATTATTATTATTCGCCCGCCCTGGGAAAATATCTAGGCTACTCGGTGACCTAGGTGTTGGTCTTAAAAATTTTAAAGATGGGGTAAAAGGTGATAAGAACGACGAAGAAAATATCGACTCTGAAGATAAATAAGAAAAGATAAAATGTTCAATATCGGATGGCAAGAGCTTCTAATAATATCTGCTGTGATAGTTATAATTCTTGGCCCTAAGGAGCTGCCGAATGTTCTTAATATATTTTTTAGCGTGACAAAGAAAATAAGAAACTTAGCTTCTGATTTTCTAAATGAAACAGAAAGTATTATAAATCGAGAAGATCTTGAAGAGATAAAAACTACAATTACCAATAAAGATACAAAAAACAACTTATCTAAGAAAATTAATAAAAACGATCAAGGTAAGCTCTAATAAAATTAAGGTCAATTATTTATCATGTCGGACAAAGAAGATGAATTATCAACGAGAAATATGTCAATATTAGGCCATCTGACGGAGCTCCGTTCTCGGTTAATATTCTCTTTCATATTATTTATTATTGTTTTTATTTTTTCATTAATTAAATTTAGTTATCATAATATCGATATAAGCCTGTCTCAATTAGTTTATTTATTTCTTCAGCAACCGCTTTCAGATATTATAAATGATAGAGGTGGAAGAATGATCTTTACAGCTCTACACGAAGGATTTTTTACACAAATTAGGGTTGCATTTTATATTGCGTTATTTATTTCCTTGCCATTTATATTTATACAAATTTGGAAATATGTTTCGCCTGGTCTATATAAAGATGAAAAAAAGTTGTTTTTCCCATTTATTTTTGCTACACCGTTCCTTTTTTGTATTAGCTTTTTAATGGTATATTATGTAGTTATGCCAATTGCTTGGCAATTTTTTTTATCATTTGAGCTAGGTACAAATGAGATGGGTTTACCTATTGAAGTGGAGCCACGAATATCTGAATACTTAGCCCTAGTTATGAGATTAATATTAGCATTTGGAGTTTGCTTTCAGCTGCCTGTTTTAGTATTACTGCTTGTAAAAGTTGGAATCGTTGATGTTGATTGGTTAGCAAAGAGAAGAAAATATTGTATTTTATTTTCATTTATACTTGCGGCTATTATAACTCCTCCTGATGTAATTAGCCAATTCCTCTTAGCTACACCTCTTATTTTGCTATACGAGATATCAATATTAATTGCTCGAATAGCATACAGAAAAAATAATTAAATTTAATTTGAATAATTGTAATAAGGAAATTATATATACAAATTAATTTAATAAATGTAAGATACTACCATGGTTTTAATCACAACACTTCTCTTTATTCAATGGCTTGCAGGTCTAATTGTTTGGCTTTTGATTTTAAGTGTAATTATAGAATGGCTATTGCACTTTAATATATTGAATCCACAACAATACATCGTTTCTGTGCTGTCAGATTTCTTATATAAAATGACAACACCAATATTAAGACCTATCAGAATGCACGTGCCATCATATAATGGGCTTGATTTTAGCCCTCTAATTGCAATATTTGCTTTATTTATATTAGATAATCTAATTAATATCATAATAATGAATATATAATACTCGGAGTTTATGAGTTGCAGCTAAAGGATATTCATAAGAAAAAAATTATAGATGGGAGAAGTCTATCTTCAGAAGTTATTGAAGATGTTGAAAGATCTATTACGGCCCTCAAATCAAAAAATTTATATCCTTGCTTAGCGGTGATACTTATTGGAGATGACCCTGCAAGTGCTGTATATGTGCGTAATAAAAAAATTATGTGCGAAAAGGTTGGCATTATATCAAGGGAATTTAATTTTGAAACTAGCATTACAGAAGAAGAGCTTTTAATTACAATCAAAGAATTAAATTTAGACACTGATGTCAATGGTATATTAGTCCAATTCCCACTTCCTGATCATATAAGCAAACAGAATGTTATAAATCAAATTGATCCAAATAAAGATGTTGATGGTCTTCACCCAATAAATGCAGGCAACTTGATGAACAATATTGACGCGTTAGTACCATGTACTCCTCAAGGTTGTATGTTAATGCTTAATAGTAGGATAAGCAATTTAGCAGGTAAATATGCGGTTGTTATAGGTCGATCAAATTTGGTAGGAAAGCCAATGGCTCAATTATTAGTAAATGCAAATTGTACAGTGACCCAAGTTCATTCTAAAACAAAAAATTTACAGAGCCATTTAAAAGAAGCGGATATTATAATTGCTGCAATAGGCATTCCAACGTTTGTAAAGGGTGAATGGATAAAAGAAGGCTCAACTATTATTGATGTGGGGATAAATAGAGTAACACTAACAGAAGACGGGATCGAAAAGAAAAAACTTGTTGGAGATGTAGATTTTATCTCAGCGATTGACAAGGTTTCAGCAATCACTCCCGTTCCAGGAGGAGTTGGCTTAATGACCGTGGCCTGCTTGATGAAGAATACATTAACCGCTGCAAAACTTCAAAACTCAATCAAATGAGTAATATGAGTATATTATTTATTTCTTCTTGCAAGCATTCTTAATCTTAGCGCATTAATTTTTATAAATCCATTTGCGTCTGATTGCTCATATTCAGTATCACTATCTTCAAAGCTCACAAGATCAGTATCATAAAGTGAAGTTTTGCTCTTTCGATTTAAGATTATAATATTTCCTTTATGTAAACGTATTTTAATTTCTCCAGATACATATTCCTGTGAGTAATCAATAGCCCTTTGAAGCATCTCTCTCTCAGGAGAAAACCATAACCCATTATATATAAGCTTCGCATATTTGGGCATTAGCTCCTCTTTCAAATGCATACTACCTGAATCTAGTGTTAACTCTTCCATGGCTCTTCTTGCCTTGAGCAAGATTGTTCCGCCGGGGGTTTCGTATATACCTCTACTCTTCATGCCTACATAACGATTTTCAATTATATCGAGCCTTCCAACTCCATTTTCTTTCCCATATTGGTTTAGCTGATCTAATAAATTAGCAGGTGAAAGGTTAGTGCCGTTGATTGATATTGGGTCCCCATTCTGAAAACCAATAATTATATCTGTTGGAGTATCATTTGCTTCATCTATAGAGAGAGTTCTTTGAAATAAGTATTCAGGACATTCATTTATAGGGTCTTCTATTAGTTTCCCCTCAGTAGATGTATGCAAAATATTTGCATCCACAGAAAATGGTGCTTCACCAAGTTTATCCTTGGGGATTGGAATTTGATTTTGTTCCGCAAATTCTATTAATTTTGATCTTGATGATAGGTCCCATTCGCGCCATGGAGATATTACTGTGATTTCAGGATTTAGGGCATAATACCCAAGCTCAAATCTTACCTGGTCATTCCCTTTACCGGTTGCACCATGGCATACAGCGTCAGCACCTGTTAATTTAGCAATCTCAATCTGTCTTTTGGCAATTAATGGCCTTGCGATGGCAGTACCAAGCAAATATTGTCCTTCATATAAAGTATTTGCTCTAAACATCGGGTAAATATAATCTCTGACAAATTCTTCCCGAAGATCTTCTATATAGATTTCTTTAATTCCAAGAAGCTCAGCCTTAGATTTTGCTGGTTCAATTTCTTCACCTTGTCCTAAGTCAGCTGTAAAAGTAACAACTTCACAATCATAAGTAGACTGGAGCCATTTTAAGATAATAGACGTATCAAGGCCACCGGAATAAGCAAGAACAACTTTATTTATTTTTTTCATAATTTACCAACATAGGATAATAATTTATCAAAGTACATTATTTTTTCTTAATTTAATAGTTTCAGATTTCAACTGACCACATGCCGCCATAATATCAATTCCCCTAGGTCTTCTAATTGGCGCTGATAATCCTGCACCATTAAGTACGCTTGCAAATTTTTTTATTTGTTTCATATTTGAGCATTTATAGGTTGTCCCCGGCCATGGATTAAATGGAATGATATTTACCTTTGAGGGTATATTTTTTAATAATTTAATTAGCTGTTTTGCATCAGCCAATGAATCATTTACATTATCTAACATGACATATTCAAATGTTATTCTATTTGAATTTTTTAGCTTTGGGTAATTTTCACAGGTTTCTATTAAATCTTTAAGTGGATATTTTTTGTTAATTGGAACTAGGATATCCCTGACTTCATCTCTCACTGCATGCAAAGAAATGGCAAGAGTCACGCCTAATTCATCCCCAACCCTCGGTATAATTGGAGTTATACCAGACGTTGATAATGTAACTCTCCTTTTTGAGATTGCTAGACCATCACAGTCAGTTAGGATTAATATAGCTTTTTTGACTGCATCAAAATTATACAATGGCTCACCCATACCCATTAAAACAATATTCGTTATTTTTCTTTTTGCGAAGGGTTCATTTCGAGTCCAGTCACCTAGTCTATCTTTTGCAATAAGCACCTGTGATACTATTTCTTCTGCTGTAAGGTTTCTAACTAATTTTTGTGTACCCGTATGACAAAATGAACAGTTTAATGTACATCCGATTTGGCTAGATATGCATAATGTACCCCTTGTCTCTTCTGGTATAAATACTGTTTCAATTTCATTATTTGTTGATCTATTATCATGAGGGGTAAGTCCAATTAACCACTTAATAGTGCCATCTTGGGATTTCTGTTCTTCAACAACGACATTGCGATTGAGTGTATAATCTGCATCAAGTTCTTTTATAAGATTCTTTGGTATATTCTTTATTTCATTTAAATTTGAGACACCACCAATATAAATCCAATTCCATAACTGCTGTGTTCTCATTGATAATTGTTTCTTAGGGACATCATAGTTTACTAAGTCATCTGAAATTTCAGATTTTAGTTGTCCAAATAGAGTCTTTTTTTTTAAATTTAAATCAGCTACATTTGGATCAGTTTGTAATATATTCATATGGTTTTCATATTATGGAATGAATAGCTATTAGCAGCCATCATCTAATTCTTGAATACTTCTAGTCACACCCTTCAGAGAATAAGTATCAGTGGTTTCTGTATCAAATTTTGATGTGCCCTGAATTACCATTTGGTAGCCCTTTTTCATTGCCTCGACTAGTTTCTCTTCTTCATCTTGGGATATAAGCCAGGCTCTATTATTATCTGTGGCCATCATAAAAGTACTATTTAAGATTTTTATAGTAACAATAGAGTCCTCCTTAAATACATAGTCAGCGTATAGACTAGGTTGGTTGTATTCTCCATCAAATCTTGCAATGAAAAAACTTGGCTTCCATTGTTTATCTGTTGGATGTTGCTTAATTGGATCACTTGATATGTAGCAATAATTCTCATCCCCAATACTATGATTAAACAAACGCCAGTCACCAAATCTACTTTTTAAGTTTGGCTCAGAGTTTTGAGAATAAGCAAAGGAAGTAAATAATAATTGTACTGATAAAATAGCTATAACAGAGAGAGTTCTTATTTTCATAATCTTACATAAAATTTTTGGTCGTATTTATAATTCTTATTTATCATAGAAACAATATATTTATTTTTAGTAAACAAAGATTGAGAATAGAGATTAGTTATCCCGAGTAATTTTACCCAGGGTTTTTAATCGATCGTACATCACAATAGCACCTGCAATTGCAACATTTAGTGAAAATTTAGTTGGTATTTTTATGATATAATCAGATCTCTCTTGAGCATCATCGGAAAGGGATCCTTTTTCTGCTCCAAGTATATACATAGCTCTAATAGGGTGAACAAAATTTGGAAGGTCAACAGCATCCTCGGTTATTTCTATACCTACTAGTTTACAGGCTTTTGGTATTTTTATTTCATTAATATCATTCCACTCAAAATAGGGTATATGGATATTAGATTTTGAAGTATCAGACTTTTGAATTTTATCTCTTTCCTCTATTATTCTTGGATGAGGCTTTACTGTAAATACAGAGTTTGCTCCAAAAGCGTGGGCAGAACGAATTAGATTACCAAGATTCATTGGTTTAGAGATATTTTCTACGCCAATTGAAAAATATCCCCTTAAATCTCTATTTATATTAGAATTTTCAGGACTCATTTAGTTATTATTTTCGCCTATAGCATCTATTGCATTAGCGAGTAAGATATCTTTATCTGTAACTTGTCCCGCATCATGTGTTGTAAGGATAATTGTAACTTTATTGTATACATTTGACCATTCAGGATGGTGATCCATTGACTCAGCGACAGATGCCACTTTATTCATGAAAGACCAAGCCTCATTAAAATCATGAAATTTGAAATCTTTTTTTATTGCTTTATTATCTCTAGTCTTCTGCCACGAAAAGTCATTTAAATTTGTCATATTTTCCAATTTATTACCTACTCTATCATTATATATTTATTTAATTTATCCTAGTTATAGCCGAAATAAAAACATAAATTTTATAATGCTTGATTTTTTCTATTATTATATCTTATATTTATATTAATAATACTTATATAAAGTATTATAAAAAATAGTAACAATAACACTAAGTGGAGATTTAAATGGAACCAAGAATGTATAGCAAATCAACATCAGCAGCAGCAGATATAGATCAAGGCCTTAGGTCATATATGCTTCGTGTATATAATTATATGGCTTCTGGTTTGTTTATTACCGCAATTGTGGCATATGTTGCCGCTACATCTGGTATATATTTATCACTATCTCAAACACCTTTGATATGGATTGTGATGTTTGCGCCTATTGGAATGGTTTTTTATCTCAGCGCAAGAATAACAAGAATGTCTGCAGCTAAAGCTCAGACAGCTTTTTGGGTATTTTCTGGCCTAATGGGCTTATCATTATCGTATATATTTCTTGCTTATACTGGAAATAGTATAGCGAGAGTGTTTCTTGTTACATCAGGAGCCTTTGGCGCACTTAGTATTTATGGCTACACTACTAAAAAAGATTTATCCGCATGGGGCTCATTTTTATTTATGGGCTTAATTGGTATAATTTTAGCATCAATTGTAAATATTTTTATTGGCTCAAGTGGTATGCAATTTGCAATATCTATCCTTGGAGTTTTAATCTTTGCGGGTTTTACTGCTTATGATACCCAGCAAATAAAAGAAATATACTTCCAAGGGGATAGTTCCGATGTTGCGGGGCGAAAGGCAATTATGGGTGCGCTTCGACTTTATCTAGACTTTATTAATCTATTTATATTGCTTTTACAGTTATTTGGATCTAGACGTTAATTGAGGCTAGTTTATTTTGTAAATACTTCTTTTATTATCAAGTATCTTCAGTAAGACCCTTAGATCATTACCCCTTTTTATTACTCTTCCATCTGATCCTCTTATTTGATAAATTCCATGGGCTGTTTTCAATTTTGGTATTTTATATATTGTAAACATAGCAATTTCATTAGTTTTTCTATACACTGAAAATATTGCTTCATGTTTTAGTGTATCAATTGCATAGTCTTTCCAAATACCCATAACCACCTTTTGTCCATATAAAGTTAAGATTATATTTAGCTCGTCACGATTAAAAGCAGTTATATTCGGAAAAGATTTTTTATTTGATTTTCTTAAAGGAGAGAAGTTTGTTTGTTTGGAATTAAAATTAGAAATTTTTAGAACATTATTCATAGTGTACCTCATTTTTAATATAGCATAGATTCATAAAATAATTAATAAAATCTAAAATCAATTAAATAGAAACTAGGTCTAGAAATTTGATCTTAGAGTGTATATATTTAATGAAATATCCAAAGAAAGTTATGATAGCTTTTATAGAAAGAAAAGATGAAAACAAAAACAAAAAAACAGTTTACAGCAGAAGTAAACAGGTTACTTGAAATACTGACACATTCAGTATATTCAAATAGAGAAATCTTCTTGCGAGAACTCATATCAAATTCCTCTGATGCCTGCGATAAGTTAAGGTATATTTCATCAACTCAAAAGAATTTATCATATGATGATTTAGAGATTAATTTGCATATAAATAAAGATACGAAACAAATTGTGATTATTGATAATGGTATTGGTATGAATAGAGATGAAATGATAGAGAATCTTGGTACCATTGCTAAATCGGGAACAAAATCATTCATAGATAACGCAGACCACACTAACGACATAAGTTCTCAAATTGGTCAATTTGGTATTGGGTTTTACTCGGCATTCATAGTTGCAAAGAAAGTAAATGTGATATCTCGGAAATACGATTCAGATGAGGTCTGCTCATGGAGTTCTGATGGTCTAGGCTCCTTCAGCATTGATAATCAAGGTGATATTGAAAAAATAGGTACAAAAATTATTCTGGATCTCAAAGAGGATTCAGAGGAATTCCTCGAAATTGATAGAATAAAGGATATTGTATCGAGATATTCAGACAATATAAATTTTCCAATATATCTTACTGATGGAACTGGGGATACAAAGAAACAAGTTAATACTGCAAACGCAATATGGACTAAACAAAAGAGTGATATTAAAGAGGAACAGTACCAAGATCACTATCAGAATGTATCAAAAAGTTTTGACCAGCCGATTGCTAAGATTCATTATAAGGCAGAGGGTAGATATGAGTATGATGTCTTATTATATATACCATCATCAAGACCCTTTGATTTATTCGATCAACAAAGAAGAGCAAAACTAAAATTATATGTAAAGAGAGTTTTAATAAGCGAAGACACAGATATAATACCTGCTTATTTAAGGTTTGTAAGTGGTATAATAGATAGTGCTGATATACCATTGACTGTGAGCAGAGAGGTATTACAGGAAAACCAAGTAGTGATAGCAATAAAGCGTGCAATCAAAAACAGAATAATTAGCACACTGCAAAAAATATCAGAAGATGAAAAAGAAAATTATCAATCAATATGGGATAATTTCGGGTCTGTGATCAAAGAGGGTCTTTATGAGGATTATGAAAAACAACAGGATTTGCTAAAGCTAATAAGATTTAATACAACAAAAAGTAAAGAAAATAAGAAAAGCCTAGAAGACTATATTAAAGCAAAACAGGAGAAACAGAAATCGATATATTATATAACCTCAGAAGACTATGAGTCTGCAATAGCAAATCCAATTTTGGAAGGTTTTAAATCAAGAGATATAGAAGTTATAATATTTACAGACCCTGTTGATAGTTTTTGGACTGCAGCAAAGTTAGAGTATGAAAAAATGGAGTTTAAACATGTATCTCATACACAAGACGAATTAAAAGATATACCTATAAAGAATCAAGACAAAAAAAATAGCAAATCAATTAAAATTAACGACGCTGCAATGGCAGAGATAAAAACTAGAATTTTAAAGGTGCTTAAGGAAGATGTTAGCGATGTTAAACCAAATCTCGCACTTCATGAAAGTCCTGCATGTTTAAGTTTGTCTGAAAATAGTTATGACAAGACATTACAAAAAATATTGCAGGAAAAGCAAGGGATAGAGGTATCAAAGCCAGTTTTTGAGTTTAATCCAAGCCATAAGATAATAGACTTATTATCAAAAAAGATTCAAGGTAAGAAACTTAAGGAGGTAAATATACTAATTCAATTACTATATGATTATGCCTTAATTATGGATGGTGAGAAACCAAAAGATATTGCAAGGTTTGGAGTAAATTTGCAAGAGATATTAACTAAATCAAAATAAAATAGCACAAGATTAAGAAATAACTCCTTAAAACTAATCGATTTACTCAGCCACAAACTCAAAAATGAACAGATAATGAGTCTAAAGGGGTTTTTGTTGGGGGAGCAAATTTAGTTAGATTAATTCCCTCCACTGCAGCTTTATACTCTTCTATCGTTGGAGTTCTTCCAAGTATTGCTGAAAGTACAACTACTGGAGTTGATGCGAGCAAAGATTCACCTTTTTTACTATCAGAGTCTTCAACTACCCTTCCTTTAAAAAGACGTGTTGAAGTGGCTAGGACTGTATCTCCTTTTGCAGCTTTTTCTTGATTTCCCATGCACAAATTACATCCTGGTCTCTCAAGGTATAATATATTATCGTATTCAAGTCTTGCTTCATTCTTAGGGTTATTATCATCAAACTCAAAACTAGAATATTTTTGAAGAATACTCCAATCACCTTCTTCCTCAAGTTCATTAATAATATTATAAGTTGGGGCAGCAACTACCAGAGGGGCTTTAAATTTAACACCTCCAGATTGTGTCTCTAGATTCCGCAGCATCTGGGCAACAATCTTTATATCTCCCTTATGGACCATGCAGGACCCAACAAAACCAAGGTCTACTTTTTTCTTAGCTTCGTAGTAAGATATTGGTCTTATTGTATCATGCGTATATCTTTTTGATATATCAATATTATTTACATCAGGGTCAGCAATCATAGGCTCAATGATTTGATCCAAGTCAACGACTACTTCAGCAAAATACTTGGCATTACTATCTGGGGTTAAAGCCGGTTTTTTACCAGTTTTTATTTCCTCTATTCTCTTTTCAGCGATTGCTATTAAGCCTTTAAGCATTTTACTGGCATTATCCATACCATTATCTATCATATTTTGTATTCGATGCTTTGCAATTTCAAGTGATTTAATAAGAGTATCATCTTCAGAAATACAGATTGCAGCTTTTGCCTTCATTTCAGCACTCCAATCAGTAAATGTAAATGCTTGGTCAGCCAGTAATGTTCCAATATGCACTTCTATGACACGACCTTGGAAAACATTATCATCAAACTGACTTAGCATTTGAGCCTGCGTTGCATGAACAACGTCCCGAAAGTCCATATGTTCTAGCATATTTCCTTTAAAAGTAACTTTTACAGATTGAGGGATTGGCATCGATACCTCACCTGTTGCAAGCGCAAGCGCAACAGTTCCTGAGTCTGCACCAAATGCTACACCCTTGGACATTCTTGTATGAGAGTCTCCACCAATTATAATTGCCCAGTCATCAACAGTAATATCGTTAAGAACCTTGTGGATCACATCGGTCATTGGATGGTAAATATCTTTTGGATCTCTACCTGTAATGAGACCGAATTTATGCATGAATTTCATTAGTTTTGGAGTATTTTCCTGTGCTTTCAAATCCCATACTGAAGCCGTATGGCAACCAGATTGATATGCACCGTCAATAGTTGGCGCAATAAGCGTTGCAGCCATAGACTCTAGTTCTTGCGCTGTCATTGGACCAGTCGTATCTTGTGATCCCACAATGTTAACTTTAACTCTTACGTCCGCACCTGCATGTAGAACTGAATCTTCTGGAATACCAATAGCATTCGCATTAAAAATTTTTTCAACGGCAGTCAGACCTTGGCCAGCATGAGATATTTTTTTAGTTTTTGCATATGGGGATTTTACTGGTACCCCAAGGGTTTCACAGGCGAAATTTTGAAGTTTTTTTCCAAAAACGATTGCATAGGAACCCCCGGCTTTGATAAAATCTATATTTTGTGCTGTGAATGAAGATGATACATCAACGAGTTCTTCATTGCCATCTTCATTATAAAGTTTCTTATCTCTTGTGTTTATTTTTAGGATAGTTCCGGTTTCGACTGAATATTTTTGTTCGAGAATTGGATTGTTATCATTATTTAGGATTTGATTACCATCAGAATCTAATTTTTTTACCCAGTTCTTTAAGTCTATTCCAATTCCCCCTGTTACCCCAACAGTTGTTAAAAAAATAGGCGAAACACCATTTGTACCTGCAACAATAGGTGCAATGTTTACAAATGGCACATAAGGACTTGCTTGCCTTCCGGTCCATAGAGCAACATTATTCACTCCAGACATTCGAGATGAGCCAACCCCCATCGTACCTTTTTCAGCAATCAACATAACACGTTTATCCGGATTTAGTTCCTGTAGCTTCTTAATTTCTTCTTGTGCCAATTCAGATATAAAACACTTTCCATGAAGTTCGCGATCAGATCGCGAATGAGCTTGGTTACCTGGTGAAAGCAAGTCTGTTGATATATCACCCTCTGCTGCAATATATGTTATAACTTCAATCTCTTCTTCAATTTTGGGTAATTTTGTAAAAAATTCTGCCTTTGAATAGCTTTCTATAATATTTTTTGCAATTAGATTACCATCCGAATAGGCATATTTGAGGCGCTCTGTGTCAGCATCATAAAGAAAAACCTGATTTTTTAGAACTTCTGCAGCATCTTTGGCAATTATTTGATTATTACCCAAAGCCAAGTCAAGTAATGCTTCTACTGATGGGCCTCCTCTCATATGAGACAGTAGTTCAAAGGCAAAGGTTGGGGTAATTTCATCTAAAATATATTTGCCAAGTATAATTTCTTTTAAGAACTTTGCCTTTTCGCATGCCGCGCTGGTTGTACCAGGCAAGGTGTTATAGATAATATACTTAAGTGAGTCATGACGATGAGGACTTCCTATATCTTTAATATGTTCAATAAGCTCCTTTACAAGTTCTCCATCATCAATTGGTTTTGGCTGCAGACCTTGCTTCTTTCTATCTTCTATTTCATCTAAGTAGTTTTTGTATAAATTCATAACATCCCATGCGATTAAATGAACTTGCTCGTGATATTTTTCTTTTTAGGAGCCGAGCTATTAATTCTAATTTTTTTTTAATCTATCTTTTCAATCTCCAATTAATAAGTTTTACCATGATACGATAGACATTCAAGTATATTTTGATAGTATATAATTATAAACACTGAGATAAATAATTATATTATTTAATAATAAAATCATACAAAAGATAAAATGAGACTATTGGTTGAAGGATTAAGACTTGCTTACGATGGTGTAGCTATATTCAATGATTTTAATCTTGATATTACATCAAGATATATCACAGTAGTAAAAGGAAAAAATGGGTCAGGAAAAACTTCCTTTCTTCGAATTTTGGCTGGCCTTCAGGAAACTGATTCAGGTTCTATAAGCTTCTTTGACATGAATCAAGAGAAGGCCTTTTTAGTTAAAAATATAACATACTTAGGTCATAAACTTGGAATTAAGGATGAATTTACTGTATTAGAAAATATAAATTTTTGGCATAAATTTTATAAATGCGATTTAAATAGAGATATATATAATAATTTCGGTCTTTCTGCTTTAGATCAAATTCAAGTTAGTAAATTATCCGAGGGACAAAAAAAGAAGTTAGCTTTATATAGAGTTTTAATGTTAGACAAATTAATCTTGTTATTAGATGAGCCATTAGCAAATCTCGATGAACATGCCGAGAGCTATGTCAAAATCTTATTAGAGGATATTCGCAAAAAGGGTAAAATTATTATTGTTACTTCGCATTCAGATCTGAAAATAGAGAATCAATTAATAGTCAATATAGATACATAAACATGAACCAGTATATTGCAATAATTCAGCGAGACCTTCTTTCATATTATAAGAAAAAGTCGAATATAATTTTTGCTGTTTTATTTTTTTTAATGATAAGTATGCTTCTTCCATTCGGAGTTGGCCCAGATTTAAAGCTATTAGAATATATTTCACCTGGGTTAATTTGGGTAACATTTTTTCTGACAATTATATTGAATGCACCTCATTTATTTGAAGATGATTTTAAGAATGGTTCGCTAGATCAAATGCTTCTAGATTCAGAAAATATTCACTTAACCTTAATGACTAAGATATTTATTTTTTGGATTGCTGTAATCCTACCAATAATTTTATTTATACCATTAGCAGGTATGTTTATGGGTCTATCATTAGAAAAGATATTAATGTTCGTTACTTTAATAATTTCAGGCAGTCCTTGCTTAATTTTAATTACAGCAATTGGCTCTGCTATAACAATAAGATCAAGAAATGCTGGAGTTTTAATAGTTCTATTAATTACCCCATTCTTCATTCCTATAATGATAATAGGTACATTGCCATTTATAGGTAATGATGCAATAAATTTTGACTTTAATACTTCACTATTGCTATTGTTGGCGCTTACACTTTTTTCTATTGCATTGGTTCCATATTTTGTAGCATATATTCTTAAGGTAAATAATGAGTAATATGTATAATTAGAGTTAGCTATGAATATATTTAGCCCATATACCATCAGGAGAACGCTTGATAAATTAATGCCTTTAATTTTGTTTATAGGTTTTATTAGTTTTATCGTTGGTTTTTATTGGGTTTTTGTAATATCCCCATATGATTATCAGCAAGGTATGATGGTCAAGATTATGTACATACATGTTCCCTCTGCCTGGTTAAGCATAGGTATATATTTATTATTAGCATTAATGAGTTGTATTCATATAATAATGAAATCTCCAATAGCTGGAGTTATTTCAAAATGCTGTGGTCCTATTGGGCTAGTTTTTACATCTATAGTATTATTAACAGGCATACTATGGGGGAAGCCAATGTGGGGAGTCTGGTGGGTTTGGGACGCAAGGCTAACTTCAGTATTGATACTTTTTTTTATATATCTTGGTTTTATACTCATACATAGGTTTGATGATAATGAAAACAAACTAACTAAAATAGCATCAATATACGCAATTTTTGGATTCTTAAATATCCCAATTATAAAATTTTCAGTTGACTGGTGGAATACTCTACATCAGCCAGCCAGTATTATTAAATTAGGTGGTCCATCTATACATAACTCTATGCTTTATCCCTTAATTGTTGTATTCATATTTTTTTGCTTATTATTCATATACCTTCTAGCTCTTTCTTTAAAGATTGAACTATTAAAGGGGAAAATTAAAAATATTTGAGTTTTCTTATGGTAGATAAATATATTTATTTTGTACTTAGCGCATACGGTTTTACGGCTATTATTTTAATTGGTTTTTACATTATCCTTAAAGCTAAATTAGCTAATCTTAACAAGACTCTTAATGAAAGAATAAATAATGATAAATAAAAGAAGAGTTATTCTTTATCTGCTTCCGCTTTTAATATTTTTAACTATAATTGCATTCCTTTATACGGCAATAACACAGAAAGAAAAGAACGAAGATTTTTCAGTATTACAGGGCCAACGATTTCCTGATGTTGCATATAAGGGAGCCCTTATTGATGGAGTACAATATGATGGATTTTCTTCTCGAGATCTTTTGTCAAATAAACTTTCAATCGTGAATATTTGGGCCTCATGGTGCACTCCATGCAGGGCAGAACATGAGTTTTTAATTGTTTTAAATCAAAAATTAATTCCAATTTATGGTATCAATTATAAGGATAAGTTGATTAATGCAAAAAATTTTTTAAATGAGTTAGGTGACCCATATACCGCGATTGGATTTGATGAAGATGGGTTATCAGCTATTAATCTCGGTATTTATGGTATACCAGAAACATTTATAATTGATAAAAGTGGTATTATATTAAAGAAATATATTGGTCCAATTACAAGCGAAAGAATGAAGGAAATTGAAGAATTATATGATAGTAATATATAATTCAGGTGAATAGTTTCCGGTTTTCAACTATAATAAATTTAATAATAATATTTAATGAGGTAATTATGCTTTATGAAATTAGGATTTATCATTGCACACCAGGAAATGTTCCTAAGGTATTGGATAGATTTGAAAATGTAGTTTTTGATTTTTGGGAAAAATATGGAATAAAATCTGTTGGCTTCTGGACAACATATATTGGGGAGTCAAATATGGATGTTACCTATCTTCTTCAATGGGATTCTCTTGCTGAAAGACAGGAAAAGTGGGACGCTTTTCAGTCAGACCCTGATTGGATAAAACGAAGAGCCGAGACAGAGGTAAATACTGGGCCACTTGTTGGATCATATTCAAATCAAATATTGCAGCCAACTAAATTTTCTAATCTAAAATAATAAAAAAGAAATATAAATTAATATTATTGGAGGGCTAATGTCAAAGAAACTCAAAAATAAGACTGATGAGCTATCTTCAACGAGAGAAATAGCAAAGCATAGTATCATTCTTGAGAATGATGAAATAATTGTTACCCATTGGTCATTTAATCCAGGCGAGCAAACTGGTTGGCATATACATGAAATGGACTATATGCCAATTCAACTATCAAAAGGTAAATTAATGTTTGAATTTACAGATGGTACAACCAAAGAAATCAATTATGTTCCAAGAACAACATCTATTGTTACAGCGCCTTTGGAGCATAACGCAATTAATACAAGTGATGAGATTGTTGTTGCGTTAGAAATTGAATTCAAAAAGTAATCTTAAGTTTCCCTGATTTTATCATGTCGATAGATTGTAAATTATCCGGTAAAGTTTCTGTTGTAACTGGAGCTGCTGAAGGTATTGGCAAAGCAATAGCATTGGAATTTGCTAAAGAGGGCGCACATACAATAATAATAGATAATAACACTGAAGAGGCTTGCCGGGCTCGAGATGAAATCATTTCAAATGGGGGTATCGCAGATATTTTTGTTATGGATGTATGTGACTCTAATTTAGTAGAAAAATGCTTCAAAGAAATCGCGAAGAGATTTGGTGAAATACATATTCTTGTTAATGCAGTTGGAGGATTCCATTCTCTTGATAGTTTAACGGCTGTATCAGATTCTGAGTGGCATCGCATTATTGATTTAAACCTAAATTCTGCCTTTTACAGCTCACGATCTGTTTTAAAATATATGCAAAAAAATAAATTTGGGCGGATAATTAATATATCTTCTTTAGCTGGGATTGGACCAAATCCTCATGCCCCTTCATACGTCCCCTATGGAGCAGCTAAGGCTGGAGTGATTGGTATGACAAAAATATTAGCAAGAGAGGTGGGTGAATTTGGTATTACCGTGAATGCAATAGCTCCTGGTACTGCATTAACACCTCGTGTTCAGAAAGTTAGAGACGAAGAAAGTATAAAGAATATTGCAAGCAAGAATGCTTTACAGAATATAATAGATCCAATTGATTGTGCAAGGGCTGCTGTTTATCTCGCTTCAGATGATGGCAGATATGTTACAGGAATCACATTAAAAGTAGATGCAGGCAATCTAATATTCTAAGCTTAATTTATTATAATTTTACCCATTCTTTTTTTATAACAGACTCGTTTATAGACTCAAGTACTGCGACATTATGTATTTTTTCAAAATCTGTAAATTTGTAATTAGCTTTTCTCATTATAGCCATAGCCCATTCTTCCATATTTTTTTTAATTGTGTCTACAGGAGGGTATTGAGTTTTAATTGGATCTTCTCCAATGATACAAGTTGTTAATTCATTTTCTCCTTTATGCATTGGATGCTTTAAATCTCTAACTTCCGCCCACATATTATCCCCAAATGCTGTGATTCTGCAATAATAAGGTGTTTTTGATATAACTGACAATTGACCGGTTGCCCCATTCTTAAATTTAAATAACACTGCGGAGAGGTCACCTGTCTCAAAGTCTAAAACGCGGTTAGCTGTGATTGCAATAAGGCTATCAATTTCTCCAAACATTGATATAAATAGATCTGTCATATGCACCCCGGTACCAGTCATTCCACCTGCCGGAGCTTCTTCAAATGAGCCACGCCAATTATTTCCATCAAGAGCAGCAAGGATGTCATGTGACCAATTTGCTTCAATATGCATTTTTTGTCCAAAGTTCCTTTCATGAATAGTATATAGCAATTTCTCCATAGCTGGGTCATAGCGCCTCTCATGGCCAATACCAAGGATAATATTTGCTTTTTTTGCTGCTAATATCATATTTTCTGCAGCTTTCTTTTTTAATGCTAATGGCTTTTCACAGAATACTTGCTTATTGGCAGATAAAGCCTTCAATACCTGCTCTTCATGCTGTGTATTAGGTGTACATATTATTACTCCCTCAATATCAGGATCTTGCAGCATTTCAGGATAACTTTTATAGAATATAAGATTATTTTCTCTAACAAATGATTTGTGTTTTTCTACACTCTTTGAACTTGCGGCGATAACTTTTAAAAGGGGACTATCTTCTAGGGTATTTATAATATGCTTGCCCCACCATCCGAGACCTAAAATTGCAACTTTTAACATCTGTTTATGACTAAATTAAAATAGTTTAATGTATAGCTTTATTTGATATATAATATCATTAATATTACTATAAATAAAATCATATGGCAATTGACGGGAGTTTTTCAATGAAAGCATTAGTTTTGGAGTCTAAGGGCACACCGTTTATTCTTAAAAATGTGAATGATCCCAAACCAAATGATAATGAAGCAGTAGCTAAGGTCATTGCCTGCGGTTCAGGTCTTACGATTCAACATGTCAGAGCTGGAAGGATAAAAGTAGATTATCCTAGAATAATTGGACATGAGATTACAGCAATTATTGAGGAAGTGGGGAAAAATGTAACCAATGTAAAAGTTGGGGACGCGGTGACAGCATATTTTTACTTAACATGTGGACATTGCAAATGGTGTCATAACAATAGAGAAACTTTGTGCGAAAATTTTGGTGGCTATGTTGGTAGAGATATAGACGGTGCCTACGCAGAATATATGAAGCTCCCCGGGGAGAACTTTTTGAAAATACCTGAATCATTGGACTGGAAAAAAAATCCTGCCGAGATTGCAGTCATATGCGATGCAATTGCTACACCATTTAAAGTAATTAGACATGCCTCTATAAAAACCCAAGACACTGTTGCGGTAATTGGAGCAGGTGGAGGGCTTGGCATTCATATGATAATGATGGCTAAATGGGCCCATAGTAATGTTATCGCCGTTGATGTCGCAAGTGATAAGTTTGAAGCTTGTAAGAAGGCCGGGGCTGATATTTGTATTAATCCAAGGGATCACAATGATAATCAAGCATTTTATGATTATACAAAGGGAATGGGCGTTGATGTAGTCATAGATTTTGTGTCCAGTGGTGAATCGCTAAATCTTGGCTTTTCTATTTTAGCAAGAGGTGGTCGGCTTGTGACTTTAGGTGGCGGTGGCGGGAACCAAAGTGTTGTAAATGCAAACTCAATTGACCTTTTGAATAAGGAAGCAGTAGTTATGGGAAGCCGCTATGCAACTAAGCAGGAGGTTATCGATTCCCTAGAGCTTGTTGCAAGGGGTGATGTTTGGCCTTTGGTGACGGATATTCGAAACATGGCTGAGGCAGAAGAACTTCATAAACTTGTCGAAGATGCAAAAATCACTGGCAGAGCAGCTTTACTAATAAAATAAATAATGGAGTAACTAATGAACGAACTTAAAGTCTATCTATCTGGAGAAATTCATACCGATTGGAGAGACCAGATAATGAGTATGGCAAAAAGCAGAAAATTGAATGTAACTTTTACAAGTCCCGTTACAAATCATGAAAATAGTGATGATTGTGGAGCACATATTTTAGGGTCGGAAGAAAAAACTTTTTGGCATGATAATAAAGGGGCTAAAATAAATGCGATAAGGACCAGAGGATTCATCGAGAAAGCGGATATAGTTGTTGTTAGATTTGGAGAAAAGTATAAACAATGGAATGCAGCTTTTGATGCGGGTTTTGCGGCTGCACTAAATAAACCAATTATAATAATACATGATGAACAAAATGCCCATGCTTTAAAAGAAGTAGATGCAGCTAGCCTAGCTGTAACCAGCAGCCCTGAGCAGGTAGTTCAGATAATTGATTATGTAATGAACGGAACCTTATCTTAGTTATAATTATCATGCCATTTTCTTAGAAGCAAGTAGGATATAAATTCTAATAGTTTATGTAGTGATATACCCATCGCAGCAAGAAGGATAATGCAGGCAAACATTCTAGGAATATTTATTCTATATCCTGACTCAATTATCCTAAATGCTAGGCCAGAACTGGTTCCCCCAGCACCAGCTACAAACTCAGCAACTATTGCGCCTATAAGGGATAGCCCAGCTGCAATTTTGAGACCTGACAAGATGCTAGGAACAGAATGAGGTATTCTGAGGTATAGAAGCGTTTTAGACCTAGATGCATTATAAAGCTTAAAGAGATCTGATAAATCGTTATCGATATTGTTTAATCCAAAAATTGTATTTGATAAAACAGGAAAGAATGCAACCAACCAAACACAAATAAGTAGTGCCGCGTAGGTGCTTTCAATATATATAATAATTAGTGGAGATATGGCAATTAATGGTGTTACTTGGAGTATAATTGCTAATGGCAACAGGGAATCTTGAATTATTTTTGAATAGGATAGAAAGATAGCGATAATTACTCCGCCAAATCCAGCAAGTAAAAATCCAAATATAGATATTTCAAGTGTATTCATCATCGAAGGATATAGTATCTCCCAATCCTGATATAATGTTATAAATATATATGAAGGCTTTGGAAGGATGTAACTGGGCGTAGCTGACAAGTTTATATATACTTCCCAGATTAATAAAAGAGAAAATAAAACAATAATTGGCAATAACTTATACAGGTATTTAGTTTTTAATTTTACCATTTATTTAGCCTACTAATTTAATAGCTGCCTCTTTAGTTCCAAACCTACTCCTTTTCCAATAAATTGATCATCAAATATATTATCTATATTTGCAACTCCCTCTACAATTTCACTTTGTAGCATTTTATTATAAAAGGATCTTATTCTATCATTGTTCATATAGCCAATGCCATTCGCTATAGTATCGCCAGAATCAACAATCCCAAATTCTTTCATTTTTGCAATTGAATATGCAATTTTATCGTCTGTAATTTCAGGGTTCTCTGTTTTAATTATTTGATTTCCTTTTGTCGGGTCATCATATAGATATTTTATCCAACCCTTAATTGATGCGTTTATAAAGCACTCTATTTCTTCTGGTCTGTCATTGATTGTATTCTCCATAGCCTCAATTGTCGATGAGTAGGTATTAAATCCATAGTCAGAAAGTAAAAAAATATTTGGCTCTTGCCCTGTCTCTTGAAATATCGAATAAGGTTCAGAAGTCAGGTAACCCTGCTGAACAGAATTAATATTTGATAAAAATGGAGCGGAATTATAAATATAGGGTCGTCTTTTTTCAGCTAAAAAATTATGCTCTTTTATTAGCCACTCGTAAAAAGTAATGAGCCCAAGATCACTTATAAAAATTGGATCAGCCAAAATTAATTTATCCCATTTATCTAGTTTCCCCTTTGAATGAGACATTAATATTTGAGGGTCTTTTTGGAAGAATCCTGCAAGAGCTTTTATAGGTATCCCCCTGCTTCTTGAATTAATTAGTTGAATAAGATTACCACCCATATAAAGATCAATCTTATTTGAGATTAACTTCGCCCTATTATTGGTGTTAGGTCCTCCTTGTAGGATTTCAACTTTGATACCACATTTATTATACTCTTTTTCCGCTAGGGCTTGATAGAATCCCCCATGCTCTGGCTGGGCTACCCAATTTGTTCCGAATATTATTTTATCATCAGCAATGACATGATTACTTAAACAGAGAAATATTAAGCTCAGAAGGATCTTTTTCATTAAAAATATAAATATATTCATTGATTATTAATAGTATAGGGTATTATATAACAATAGTGTTGTAAATTTAGATATTATTAATATAACAATTATCTTTTTAGTGAACAATGTATTCAACCTAAATTAAATGAATATAAATCAAATTAGGAATTATAAAATATATTATTTTTTTAGTGACGTTTTGAATGATATTATTGATAATAAGATCTTATAAATAATTTCCATGTATGTATATCTACCAATAGCTGAAGTCTCCGTTAATATTTTTATAATATTTGGAATGGGAGGGGCAGTTGGCATACTATCTGGCATGTTTGGGGTTGGTGGCGGATTTTTAATGACGCCCTTATTGATATTTTATGGAATTCCGCCAATTGTTGCGGTTGCTACAGAAGCAAATCAAATAGTTGCTTCATCAATTTCTGGAGCAGTTGCCCATTGGAGGAAAGCTGCTGTTGATATAAAAATGGGAAGTATACTTCTAATTGGAGGTGTAGTCGGTTCATTTTTAGGTATTAAATTATTTGTCTATCTTAAGGATATGGGTCAAATAGATTTAATTATCACAATAGCTTATGTGATATTATTGGCCACTATTGGAGTACTTACTTTCTTTGAGGGGGTGAGAACAATAATAAAAAGCCGCAATGGAGCCAAGGGAAATAAAAGGAAGAAAAAAGAGAGGTATTGGATACATCAGTTGCCATTGAGAGCTCGATTTAAGAAATCCGGTCTTTATATAAGTATAATCCCCCCAATATTTATTGGAATAATTGTTGGTATATTAGCTACAATTATGGGCATTGGTGGCGGGTTCATTATGGTACCTGCAATGATTTATTTGCTAAGATTGCCAACAAATGTTGTTATAGGGACCTCTTTGTTTCAAATAATATTTGTTACGAGTCTTGTAACTATCCTGCATGCTTATGAAAATCAAACAGTTGATATTATGCTTGCTCTTATTTTAATGATGGGAGGTGTTTTTGGCGCACAAATTGGAGCCCACCTTGGCCATAAATTAAAAGGCGAACAACTAAGACTCTTTTTAGGTATAATTATTTTGATTGTCTGCTTTAAGATGTTGGGGGAGCTAGTAATTAAACCTTCAGATATTTATACAATCACTGAGGTTATGTAATTAAATGATGACAAAGAAAATAATATTATTAATACTTGTACTTTTATATTTACAAACAAATCATGTTTCATCAAATGAAGTGGAAAATCATTTGGTAGCTGAAATTGATGACCCAACTATTCAAATAGGGTCTAATTTTTTTGGCGGCGAACTTCTTGTCTTTGGCGCGATAAGCGGAACAGATTTATCATACTCGGACATTATTATTAGAGTTATTGGGAAAAAAGAGATTGCTTCAGTAAGAGCTAAAAATAGAAGGTACGGGATTTGGATTAATGATAGAGAGACATTAGTCAGTAATATCCCAAATTTCTATAGTGTCTATAGCAATCGAAATATAAATAGGATTGCAGATTCAGATCTTTTAATTGAGAACGAAATAGGGATTAAAAATATAAAACTTTTAACATACAAGAAAGATGAAAATATTGAAGATATATTCGACATAGTAAGGGATAAGAATAGAGAAAATAAATTATATGCAGAAAATTTTACAGGCGTTCGGATTATAAAAGATAAACTTTTTAGGGCTGCAATAGAATTGCCTATGGGTATAAAAGAAGGCCAGTACGAAGTTGCTATTTTCTTTTTTCGTGATAAAGAACTTATTGATAGCGATATATCTAATGTTTTTGTAAGCAAAACTTTAGCAGGGAAATATATATATACGCAAGCAAATGAAAGGCCCCTTATGTATGGGATTATTGCCGTTTTTATAGCTTGGTTTGCTGGATTATTAATTGCGGGGATCACAGGTATCACAAGGACAACCTAGGTAATAGCTTTAGTCTAATTAATGATGTATATTTACCCCTATAATATCACGTAATGATTTAATACCCTCAAGATCCATTTTTGTTATAAGATCCCTTTTTAACTCATTAATCAAATTAGGCCCTTGATAGACAAGGCCCGTATACAATTGAACTAAACTAGCGCCATTTTTAATTTTTTTTATTATATCCTCAGCAGTTGATATACCGCCAACACCAATCAGCGGTATTGCCCCCTCACTAATTTTAAAAGCATCGGCTAATATTTTATTTGAGGGATCAAGAAGTGGCTTCCCAGATAAACCACCTTCTTCATTTGTATACCTATTATTCTTTAGATGATCTCTCTTGATTGTTGTATTTGTTAATATTAAGCCATCAATATTAAATTCAATTGCATTTTTGATTATCTTCTCAAGTTCTTTAATATTTAGGTCAGGGGAAATTTTAATTAGAAATGGAATATTCGATAAGCCTTTCCTTGTTTCTTTTATTACCGATAGTAATTCCGATATATTTTCTCCTGTTTGTAAATCTCTTAATCCTGGAGTGTTAGGTGAGGATATATTAATCGTTAAGTAATCCGCAACATCATAAAATTTTTTGATTCCAATCACATAGTCATTTATTCTATCTTTTGAATCCTTATTAGCGCCTATATTAACACCAATTATTCCAATCTTCTTTATATTTGACAATCTATTGTGAACTTCCTTCATCCCATCATTATTAAAACCGAGTCTATTAATAATGGCATTATCACTTTCTAATCTAAATACTCTAGGTCTTTTATTCCCATATTGCTTATATGGTGTAACTGTCCCAACTTCAACAAATCCAAAACCCGATTTTAATATTTCGTTTGGCACCTCAGCGTTTTTATCAAATCCTGCCGCAAGTCCAATAGGGTTTTTAAAATTTAGATTAAGTACATTTTGTTGCAGTATTTCATTATCATATTGTGAGAGAGTGTGAGCTCCTAATTTTAGTGAGGATATGGCAAGTTGATGAGCAGTCTCAGGTTCAGTTAGGAAAATCAGCTTTTTTATTTTATTATAGAAATTCATTTCTTTTTAACTAGATCCCCTTGTAAAGCTGAATTTATTAATTTTTGTGTATTTTCTATTCCATATATCACTATAAATGAACCAAATCTAGGGCCATCTTTTTGTCCAAATAGAATTTGATATATGCCACTGAACCATTCTCTAAGTGGATCGAAATTATATTCTTTTCCAATTCTATATACTTCACTTTGAATTATTTCTGGATCAGTTTCATTTTTATATTTTATAAGACTCTTGGATAATTCTACTAAGGCATCTTTTTCTTTACCATTTGCCATTCTGTATACCTTATGTGGTTTCACGAAATCATTAAAATAGGTTATGGCATACGATAGAAGATTCTCAATAATTTGATTATCCTGAGATAGATTTTCTTTATCGTAATAATTTTTTATAAAGCCCCTCAGAATATCTTTATTTGATGAATTGGAGGCGCTAACTAAATTTAATAAAAGTGAATATTGAATAGTATTTGAGTTTAATGGCGCCTTTCCATTATGTATATGCCAAATTGGATTTTCGTATTTTTTTGGATCATTTGCTTCTAATAATAAAAAATTCTTTAAATGGGCATTATACTCATCCATATTTTTTGGGATTATATCAAAATATAGCCTCTTTGCTTTTTTTGGTGATTGATACATGAATAGTGAAAGGCTTTCCTGGGAAGCATATTTTAACCATTCCTCTATCGATATTCCATTGCCGCGAGATTTAGATATTTTTTCACCGTTTATATCAAGAAACAGCTCATAGTTAAACCCTTCTGGAGGAACTCCTCCAATTATTTTACAAATTTTACTACTTAACTTTACGGAGTCTATTAAATCTTTTCCAGACATTTCATAGTCAACAGCGAGAGCCTTCCATCTCATAGCCCAGTCAGCACGCCATTGGAGTTTTGCATTTCCATTAAGTATATCAAGCTCTTCTTCTTTGTTAGTATTTGGGTTATTATACGTAATTGTATTATTGCCTGGACTTACGCAATTTATTGCAACTTGCAATACTTTTCCTGTATGGGGGCAAATAGGTAAAATTGGACTATAGTTAAGACTTCTTTCTTCTCCAAGAATTGGCTTTACAATAGATTTAATTTTATCATGCTTTTTAAGCACCTCAATCAAAGTATCATTGAAATGACCACTCTTATAATATTCAGTTGAGCTAATAAACTCATATTCAAAATCAAATTTGTCCAGAAAACTCCTTAACTTATTATTATTATGAGCTCCAAAACTATCAAATTTTTCAAATGGGTCTGGGACCTGAGTTAATGGTTTACCAAGATGCAAGGCTACTTCATCCTGATTTGGTATATTCTCTGGAACTTTTCTCAGTGCATCCATATCATCGGAGAAACATATGAGTTTTGAAGGAATTTTATTCTCTGTAATTTCTTTAAATGCATTCTGCACCATTAATGTACGTGCTACCTCACCAAAGGTTCCTATATGCGGAAGCCCAGAAGGACCATACCCAGTTTCAAATATAACCGTTTTTTTAATATCACTAATTGGTATATTAGCTAAAAGTCTCTGGGCTTCAATAAATGGCCATGCCCTTATGTCTGTATAATTTTTAATATTCATTGTAAGATAAGATTTATATTCGACCCTAGTCTTTGAAATGTTTTGATAGCTTAAGTCCTTGTGTTTGATATGTTGATCCTATACTTTTCCCATAGACATTTTTTGGCTTTTCGGCAAGTTTCTCATACTTAAGGCGTGCAATGATTTGATTATCTTCTAAATAAAATGGGACATCTAAGCTTCTTACCTCAAGCACGGCCTTGCTCCCAATATTGATGTCATCAGTATAACCAAAACCTGGATCGAAGAAGCCAGCATAATGGACCCTCAATTCTCCCATAGATGGGTCTATGGGGACCATCTCTGCCGCATAATTGGGAGGAATTTTGACTCTCTCATTTGAGGCTAATATATAGAACTCATTTGGATCTAATATAAGTCTTCTAGATTTTTCTTCGATAATTGGATCCCAATATTCACCAATCTTATAATACTTTATCCTATCAATATCAATTGGGGGGGTATAATGTTTGGCTTTATATCCAATGATACCATCGCTATTATTTTTGAGCGAGACCCCAAGTTGAAGCCCGTCCGCAACCCTTGCCTCTCCATCCACTAAACCAAATCCATTAGTTTTTTTGGATATCTCCTTGTGCATACGAAGGATATCTTTATCAGATATTGTAGATCTTTGTTGTTCCATTTGTGTTGGGTTTTTTCTTATGAATCTTATTTGACTTAATCTGGAATCCTCTCTTACAATTATAGAAAACTTATGAGGGGCTATTTCTGCATATAATGGCCCATTGTAACCCAACATTATTTTGTCAAATGATTGGGTTCGATCAGCAATAATTCTGGTAAAGACATCAAGCCTACCAGTAGAACTTTTTGGATTAGCAATCCCCCATATACTCTCAGGAAGATCAAGAAATTCTTTTAACTCAACTAAATATACACAATCTCTCTCAAGTACCGCACCTTCCTTAATACTAAACTCATGATCAATTAAATCTTCTGCACACTGAAGGACCGTCTTATCATTCTTTGGAATAAAACTAGCTCTAATCCTATAGGCCTTCCTGCCCAATCTTAAGTCTAAACTTGAAGGCTGTATTTGTTTATCAATAATCCGATCAACAGATAATATTTTTTTTCTAGAAATTAAGGTTTCAATTATAGTATCTGGCAAAATACCACTAGAACCACTTAAATTAAGATTTTTGTTTTGTTTACCGGTCGTTTGTTGTATATTATTTGCAATTAGGTTCATAAACACGTCACTGTATTTGTTTATTAGATATTATACATAAAAAAGTTGTCTTAAATAGTCAATTATACATAAATTAAGTAAATATTTGTATCTGAACTTATACCAGCAATGAAAATAACAGTAATTAAGATAATTATTTTATAATTCGAACTTTTAATGAAACTTTTGCTTTAAATATTAAATAGGAATAAATGGTAAATAAGAAATCAAAAAAAAATTATTTAAATATATCGACAAATTTAACACAATCGACACAGATAAGATCTAGTTTTGGAGAAACATCAGAAGCTATATATCTGACCTCCGGGTATGTCTATGAGTCGGCTGAGCTGGCTGAGGCACGATTTAAAGGGGATGTTGATGGGTACATTTATAGCAGATACTCAAATCCAAACATTACATTACTAGAAAACAAATTATGTCAAATGGAAGGGGCGGAGGCAGCTAGGCTTACTTCATCAGGTATGGCCGCAGTCTTTTGGTCACTTTTTTCTAATGTAAAAGCAGGTGACCATATAATTGCTGCAGATGCTATTTTTGGTTCATGTTTATTCATTTTAAAAGAGATACTACCTCAGTATGGCATTGAAGTTACGATAGTTAGAGCAACAGATTATGATGAATGGCAAAAAGCCATAAAGAATAATACTCGGATTTTTTTCTTTGAAACGCCGACGAATCCAATGCTTGAAATATTAGATATTGAGAAACTATCGAAATTAGCAAAAAAGAATAACATAAAATTAATAATAGATAATGTTTTTGCAACACCATTGAGACAAAGACCCCTAGAATTTGGAGCAGATATTGTAGTATACTCTGCAACCAAGCATATAGATGGTCAAGGGAGATGTTTAGGAGGCATTATTCTTGGTTCGAAGGAATATATTGAAAATACACTTCATGATTATTTAAAGCATACAGGCCCTGCGCTCAGTCCCTTTAATGCTTGGATTATGTCTAAGGGGCTAGAAACTCTATCAGTTAGAACAGATAGGCAAATTGAAAACGCTTCAAAGATTGCGGATAATATTATGGGTATATCTCAAATAGAAAATGTAATCTACCCTGGACATCAATCACATCCTCAAAATAATCTCACAATGAAACAAATGATTGGGGGTGGGCCAATAGTCACTTTCGTAATTAAAGGCGGTAAAAGGGAAGCCTTTAATTTTCTGAATTCTCTAGCAATCATAAAAATATCTAATAATCTTGGTGATACAAAAAGCTTAATCACTCATCCTGCAACCACAACGCATAGATCATTAAGCGATCAAGAAAAGAACGTATTAGGGATTTCCGATAATGTAGTTCGATTATCAGTTGGCCTTGAAGATCCAGAGGACTTAACCAATGATATTATTAACGCAATAAACAAAATATAATTTTTAAAAATTAAAGAAATTTAATAATGAAATTTTATCCAATTATAAAGATAACAGGTATTTTCTTAATAATATTAGGTATATTTATGTTTTTCCCAGCTATCATGGATATAATATATACTCACTCAAATTATCAAATATTTATTACATCCTCACTAATAACAATTATGATTGGCTTCATTTTAGTTTTGTCGGTATGGGGAAAAAATCAAGACTTAGGTATTCGGGAGGCCTTCTTGTTAACTAGTATAACATGGATTGCAATAGCATTTTTTTCATCAATCCCACTTTATATGTCAGACTCAGGATTAGACTTTACAGATGCTTTTTTTGAGTCCATGTCAGGTATTACTACAACTGGTGCAACTGTTATTGAAAATATAGAAGATCAATCTCGTGGAGTTTTAATTTGGAGAGCCCTTCTTCAATGGTTAGGTGGTATTGGAATCATTGTTATGGCTGTAGCTGTATTACCAATGCTTCAGGTAGGAGGAATGCAGTTATTTAGATTAGAATCATCAGATAATACAGACAAAATATTGCCAAGAGCAACTCAAATTGCTGGGTCACTTGTAGTCTTATATTTATCAATTACTGCATTGTGCGCTATATCATATAATATTGCAGGAATGGGCTTATTTGACTCTGTTGCTCATGCGTTTACAACAATTTCTACCGGGGGTTATTCAACCCATTCAGATTCTTTCGCATATTTTAATAGTATTTCAATTGAATATATTGCTGTGCTCTTTATGATCATTGGCAGCTTGCCATTTGTTTTATATTTACAGTTTGTGAGAGGTAAGTTTGGACAACTTATTTGGGATAGTCAGGTTATCACTTTCATCGGAATTCTATTATTATCAATAGCTTTTTGCACATTATATGTAGTGTACAATCAATCAATTGAAACATTAGAAGCATTTAGGTATGTCGCTTTTAATGTAACCTCTATTTTAACAGGTACAGGGTATGTTTCTGAAAATTATATGTTATGGGGGCCTTTTGTAATTGCACTTTTCTTTTTCTTAATGTTATTAGGGGGTTGTGCCGGCTCTACATCATGCGGGCTAAAAATATTTAGACTTCAAATATTATTTAAACAGATCACTGTGCAAACAAAAAAAGTAGCGTACCCAGACGCAGTGCTTGTGCCCCTATATAATGGGAAAGAGATTAATGAGAGTATTATAAGGTCAGTAGTATCGTTTTTTTTATTATTCCTACTAGTATTTTTTGTAGTTGGGTTATTGTTAAGTGTCCTTGGATCTGATCCTATAACTTCATTTTCTGCTTCAGCCAGCGCTCTCGCAAATGTTGGCCCTGGACTTGGCCATATAGTTGGGCCAACTGAGACATATGCGAATATGGGAGTTTATGCTAAATGGCTACTTTCTTTTGCAATGTTGCTAGGAAGATTAGAGATATTTACAGTTTTTGTAATCTTTACAGCATATTTTTGGAGGCAGTAACATAACAACTAAGTTTGATATAGAATCAATTCTAGCTGCGCAACGAGACTTGCTTTCTAAGCTTATTTCATTCAATACTGAAAGTCTCAGGGGAAATCTTCCATTAATTCATTTCGTTAAAAATTTTCTTGAGGATCATAAAGTAGACTCGGTAATTGTTTATAATAATGAAAAAACAAAAGGTGCAATATATTGCACAATTGGTAATCCAAGTATTGAAGGTATAGTATTCTCAGCACATACAGATACTGTTCCTGCTCAAAACTCAGAATGGAGTAATGATCCATTCAAGCTCTCTATAGTTGATAATAAATATTATGGTAGAGGTACATCAGATATGAAAGGTTTTATATCTATTTTACTTGCTTTAGTTCCGTGGTTCCAGAAATCATTATTTAAGAAACCTATACATATTGCCTTGTCATATGATGAAGAGGTTGGCTGCCTTGGCGTTGCTCCATTGATAAGTGAGATGAAGAAGAATATTGCCAAACCATTATTAGTTATGGTAGGGGAGCCGACAAAATTAGAAATTATTGATAGACACAAAAGTTGTCATACATTTGAGACTGAGTTTTTTGGAAAGAAGGCACATTCATGTAATCCAAATTGGGGATGCAACTCAATATATTATTTATCAGAATTCGTAAATTATATAAGTCAACTCCAGGATACACTTATGGAACAAGGGTCTGATAATAATTTTGATCCCCCATATAGCACGCTCAATGTTGGAATGGTAATTGGCGGCGAAGCTCATAATATAGTCCCAGATTGGTCTAAGCTTACATGGAATGTGAGATATCTTCCAAAAATTGATGATCAAGGAAGTATTGTTAATTTGGTTGAAAAAAAATTATCCCATTTGCAAAAAATTATGCAGGCGGAATTTCAAGAGGCAAAGATTATTAATCGAAATATTTCTAATATTTATCCCCTAGTTCCTCAAAAAGGATTAGAGAATATTGATTTTGTTAAGCATAGGATTAAGTCTGGTCAAAGTGGCGTTTCATATGGAACAGATGGAGGATTCTTTTCATACGAAGGATGGCCCACGATAGTATGTGGACCTGGCAGTATTGAGCAAGCTCATCAGCCTGACGAGTATATCAAAGTAAATGATATCAAAGATGGGTTCCTTTTTATTCAACAATTATTGCAAGCAATCAATAGCTAGAGATCCAGGGAGTATTTTATTATGCCTTTTTGAATATGAAGCCTATTTTCTGCCTGTTGATAGACAAGTGAGCTATTTCCATCTATAACTTCATCAGAAACTTCTTGGCCCCTATGCGCAGGTAGACAATGAAGGAAAACTGCATCATTTGGTGCCATTGATAATAGATCTTCATTGACTTGATAACGTTTTAGTGTGTTAATCTTCTTCTCAATATCTTCCTTTGGGTCACTCATTGATACCCAAGTGTCTGTGACAAGGCAGTTTGTATCTCTGACTGCTTCTTTAAGGTCTTCAGTAATTGTAATTTTGTTTCCCATTTTAGTTGCTATCTCGATATAGTCCCTATTTGGGGTATATTCTTCTGGAATAGCCATGCTGAGCTGAAATCCAAATATAACTGATGCTTGAATCCAAGTATTAGCGACATTATTTCCATCACCAATCCAAGTAATTTTAAGCTTTTCTAGGCTTCCATAATGTTCTTGCAATGTCATCAAATCAGCCATTATCTGACAAGGGTGGCTGAGATCCGTTAAAGCATTTATAACTGGTATTGAGGCATCTGCTGCGAATGTTTCTAAATCTTTATGGTGGTCATTTCTAATAATAACACAATCTACATATCCCGAGAGGACGCGGGCTGTATCTTTAATTGACTCACCTCTACCTAGCTGGGAATTTGCAGCTGTTAAATAAATACAGACACCTCCCATCTCCTGAATTGCTAATTCAAAAGACACCCTTGTTCTGGTTGATGGTTTATCAAAAAGTAATATTAAAGATTTACCAATCAACAATTTTGAATGACTATGCCTATCTTTTTTTACTTCATGTGAGAATGATAATATTTCATTTAATCTATCAATTGGAATATTATGAAGATTTATAAAATTTTTACTTTGTGTTTTTACTATTTTATTCATTTGATTTTTTTTATATTGATTAGAGATTTATTGATGATTCTTATTATTTTATCTATCTCGTTTATTTTAATATTTAAAGGCGGTAAAATTCTGACCACATTTTCTCCGGCATTAACTGTAAGTATTCCATTTTTATAGAGCTCATCGGCTATAATATTATTTTGAATTTTACACTTAATCCCAATCATTAACCCTTGTCCTCTTATCTCGGTGATAATATCAGGGTATTTATTAGCAAGTTTATTAAGCTCTGATAGAATGTAATTAGATTTATTAGTTACTTCAAGCATGAAATCTTTGCTTGAGACGCTTTCTATAACTTTTATGCCCACTGCCATTGCCAATGGATTGCCGCCAAATGTAGAGCCATGGGTGCCAGGGACAAGTGCATCAGCTATTCTTTTTTCCATTAGGCAGGCGCCGACAGGAAAACCTCCACCGAGACCTTTCGCTAATGCCATAATATTCGGTTGGATGTTGTGCCATTGGTGAGCAAACATTTTTCCAGTTCTTGCCATTCCAGATTGAACTTCATCAACCATCAATAATATATTTTTATCCTTTACAATTTTTTCCATTGAATTAATAAAATCATGACTAAATTGATTGATCCCTCCTTCACCTTGAATTGGTTCTAATAAGATTCCTGCAGTATTATCATTAATTACATTAATAAGCTGATCTATATTATCTCTTTCAATAGAAACAAAGCCATCAAGAGGCCTACCAAATCCTTCAAGATGGGATGTATTATTAGCAGCCGCAAGAGTTCCGAGTGTTCTTCCATGAAAGGATCCTTGGAAAGTAATGATTGTATTTTTATTTTTATTTCCCATTGAGAAATGATATCTTCTAGCCGCTTTAATTGAACACTCTACAGCCTCAGCTCCAGAATTACAGAAAAAGACTTTATCAGCGAAACATAAATCTGTAAGCTTTTTAGCTAATATCTCTTGTTCAGGTATTTCATATAGGTTTGATATATGCCACAACTTCTTTGATTGCTCTTTGAGTGCATTAATAAGTGATATATTTGAATGCCCCAGTATATTTACGGCAATTCCACTCGCTAAGTCTATGTATTTTTTCCCATCAGAAGCATATAAATATATACCTTTACCATGGGTAAATCTAATAGGTTTACGGTTATATGTATGTGCAATAGAACTATTCATTTGTCAGCTTTAAAATTAATACCAATGGCGAAATAGAACATTTTAGTCAGAAATGATGAATAGTCAAAATATATTTAAGATTTTAATTTGTAACCAATATTAATTAAGTGACAACAAAAACAATATAATAAAATATTTAGTATTAAGATAGTCGTGCCACCAAATAATAAATTACCATCAGCATATCCTGTGATTCCATATCTAAAACCATCAATTGCTTGAAAAAATGGATTGAATTGAGCGACCAAGTATACATTCTCAGGCAAGTCACGTATAGAATAGAAGGTTCCGGATAAAAACGTCATTGGGGTGATTATAAAATTAGTTACAGCCCCCATATGATCAAATTTATCTGCCCAAAGGCCACCAAGGATTCCAATTAGTGACATAAATAAAGATCCCATAATTGCGTAATATATCATTACACTGAAACTATGAATATCAATCCTTAGGAAAAATGAAATGATAACAAAACCAATTATTGCAATAATACTTCCTCTTGCTACTCCACCCACAACATAGCCTGTTGTAATCTCTACGGTATTTAGAGGGGGCATCAAAAGGTCAACTATATTGCCTTGAATCTTTCCACTAACAATTGATGAGGATGTATTAGCAAATGCATTTTGTAAGATCATCATCATAATTATACCTGGCGCTAAAAAATGCGAGAATGGCATACCTTCGATTTCTGGTCTTGCTTTACCAATTGCAACGGAAAAAACAAATAAAAAAAGTAATGCGGTCATCAATGGACCAAAGACTGTTTGTTGCCAAACTTTCAGGAATCTACGGATTTCTCTAAGTATAAGAGTCTTTAGCCCAAGCCAATTAACAAGGCCAATTTTTCTGAAATTATTATGTGTCACTTCTTGTTTCATTTAAGCTATTTTATAGTACTTATCTTTGGGGAAAACAATACATAAAAGTATAGTTTTTCCATAAATATAGTAGTATATAAACTATATATTATAACAATATGTAGATTTCTATAATTAATATCATAAATATGGAGAATGCAATATGGCTTGGACAGATGAAAAAGTTGAATTACTAAGGAAACTCTGGTCTGAAGGCCTTAGTGCAAGTCAAATTGCTAATAAGATAGGAGATGTGACAAGAAATGCTGTCATTGGCAAAGTTCATCGTCTTGGGCTTGAGGGGAGAGCTAAGCCTTTATCAAGGAAGAGTGTTACGGTTGGGCAACTCGATGCCAATGTTATATCTGTTAGTTATTCGGGTAACCTTGCTTTCAAGGGCACACCAGAAGATAATTTTCCTCACAATAAAAATGATATAATTAATAATCAAGAAAACCAACTTTACATTGCGCCAGACGAGAAAGTAACTATTCTTAATTTAACCGAAAATAATTGTAAGTGGCCAATTGGCGATCCAAGAGATGATGATTTTCACTTTTGTGGTCATGCCCCTTCCAATGGATCTCCATACTGCGAGGACCATAGTAAAGTGGCTTACAAAAAGTCAAAAGCAAATAGACTGACTCATTAGAAATTTAGTTGGTAAGATATGGGTATCCATTTAAACCCATCATTACCTATTTTCTCAATATATCCTATTGCAGGGAAGGGCATGTGATAACCAATCATTGGTATTTTTTCTTCTGACAGCATTTTTAGTATTCTTATCCTGGATTGAACAGCCATATCTTTATCATCGTCAAACATTACATGCCAATGAGGGACCTGCATTGAGACAACGTAATGATTGGTAATATCTGCAGCAAAGAATATACTCTTTTTATCGCACTCAATATGAAAGCACATGTGTCCTGGCGAATGGCCAAAGCCATCCACTGCTGTAATTCCAGTAACAACCTCTTGACCAGGTTGAATAAAGTCCATTCTATCAACTAATGGAATACATATTTTTTCAAAAAGTTCTTTATTGGCTTTCCTTTGTTCAGGGATATTCTTGCCGGACGCCCAAGATGTGTATTCTACTTCTCCAATTATTATTGATGCATTGGGAAAATATCCTTTATTAATTAGGGGCAATCCTCCTATATGGTCTGGATGACAATGGGTAATAATAATTTTATTTATATCCTCATGCTTATAACCTGATTTTTCTATAAGAGATATGAGCTTGCCATGAGTAGGATTTAATTCTCCATTCCCAGTATCAAATAAGATAAGATCTTTGCCATTATTTATAAGTAGCGGGGTAAAGCCATGTTCAAATTGTTTTTCAGGCAAATAATTTTGTCGTAATAATTGGTGAACATCTTTTTCTTCTTTATTTTGACCAAATATTGGGTATGGTCCATCTCTCTGCACCATCCCATCAAGTAAAGTTGTTATCTCAAGATTACCAATATTAAACCGATAAATTTCTGGTTGTATATTTCCTGTTTTACTTATTGGCATTTTCCCCTCATAGAAAATTATATTTGAAAATAAGTTTATAGGTTAATTAATTAATGTACCAATTCCATCCTCTGTAAATAACTCTAATATTACTGCATTTTCAACGCGGCCATCTAAAATAACTGATTTTTCCACCCCATTTTTAATTGCATCAATGCAAGTCTTTATCTTTGGTATCATGCCACCCTTTATTATATTGCCCGCAATTAATTTTTTTGCTTGATCAATAGATAATTCGGTAATTAGGCGATCATTTTCATCAAGAACACCTGAAATATCAGTAAGCATCAATAATCTTTTGGCGCCAACAGCACTTGCAATTGCTCCTGCGGCAGTATCTGCATTTATATTATAGGTTATTCCTCCTTCACCTTGCCCTAAAGGTGATATTACAGGGATTAAACCATTAATACAGTGATCAATAATAGTATCTGGCTTAATTATTTCTGGGACCCCAACAAAACCTAGGTCAATAATCTTTTCTATATTGGAGTCAGTTTGATATATATTTTCTAACTTCTTTGCGTAAATCAAATTGTCTTGCTTTCCAGAAAGACTAATTCCATTGCCGTGGAACTTCTGAATTGTTTTAACAATCTTTTGATTTAATATTTCGAATAAAACCTTTTCTACAACTTTTATTGTCTCTTTATCTGTGATTCTTAATCCGTCATAGAATTTACTTTCTACACCTTGCATTTTGAGATTCTCACCAATTTGAGGCCCTCCACCATGAACAATTATTGGATGCATTCCTGCATGTTTAAGCATAACCATATTCTGAGCAAATGTATCTGACAAAGTATCATTTATCATTGCGTGCCCTCCATACTTTACTACCATAAACTTATCTTTATATTCTTGCATATATGGTAAAGCTTCAGATAATATTTTTGCACGTAGCTTCGAATCTATTTGATTAGACATATTTATTTCTTTCTATTTAATAATTCTATATATGACCGCTCTTGTGATATCAATACCGAAATTGTTTTTAGAGGAGGTCACAATAAAGTTTGGTCTAGCGGCCGATTTTTTTATAATTTTATTTTTAATTTCTCCTAATAAAGCTAATTCATCATTCTTCTTTATTTTATCGAACTTTGTTAATACAATTTGATAAGATACAGCCGCTCTATCCAGAATATTCATTATATCTTCATCAATTGTTTTTATACCATGACGTGAATCAATTAAAAAGAAAACACATTCCAATTCCCTTCGACCCTGAAGATAATCATAAGTTAATTGCTTCCAGCTATTTATTAGGTGTTTACTTGCTTTGGCATATCCAAAGCCAGGGAGATCTACTAATAAAAATTTATTATCTTGTTGAAAGAAGTTTAGCATTTGTGTTCTTCCTGGAGTATTTGAAACTCTGGCAAGCCCCTTTGTTTGAGTAATTGCATTAATGAGACTTGATTTGCCAACATTGGATCTTCCAGCAAACGCAACTTCTTTAAAATTAGATAAAGGGAACCCAGCGCGATCGGCGACGGATAGTAAGAATTTACTTTCTCTTGAAAAGATAGCTCTTGACTCCTCAAGTTCATTAGCGGTGAATTGACTTGGGAGATAAGCGCCTAATCTTTTGTATTCTTCTTCTTGAATGTATTCTTTATATTTGACCAAAGTTCTACTTCCACTCCCATTCTTTTCATAATAATGTATTGTTGTAGAGATGATAGTGTGTTGTTCCAAGCCCAATAGATAACTAGCCCAGCAGAAAATTGTGCAAAGAGAAAAGTCAAAACAACTGGCATCCATCCAAATATTTTTTGTTGAATAGGATCTGTTGGTGCAGGATTTAATCTCATTTGGATTGACATTGTCAACCCCATGATGATTGGCCAAACACCTATCATAAAAATTGATGGTGGAGTCCATGGGATCAGGCCAAATAAATTAAATAGTGATGTTGGGTCTTGTGCTGATAAATCGCGTACCCATCCAAAGAATGGCTGATGACGCATCTCCATAGTGCAAAGTAAAACTTTGTATAGCGCAAAGAAAACTGGTATTTGAATAAGAATTGGAACGCATCCAGAAAGAGGGTTGACTTTTTCTTTCTTATATATTTCTACGATGGCCTGTTGTTGCTTTGCTCTATCATTTTTATACTTTTCTCTTATATTTAACATTTCGGGCTGGAGTTTTTTCATTGAACTCATTGATACGTATGCTTTATTTGCTAGCGGGAAGAAGATTATCTTAATTATAATTGTAACACCCAATATTGATAATCCATAGTTTCCTAGAATGCCATATAACCATTGTAATAAGTAGAAAAGGGGTTTTGTAAGAAAATAAAACCAACCCCAATCAACTAACAAATCAAATTTTATCAGCCCATAGTTGTCTTCGTAAGAATCCAAAATATTTACCTGTTTTGCTCCAGCAAATACATGTGAAGTAACTTCGATAATATTTGATGCATAAACTGTTTGGCCATTACCAAGGTAGTCAACTTGATAGATTGACCCGTTGGAGAGCGAAGTAAAACGACCTTGATATGGCATATTTTTAGGTGGAACTATAACAGTTGCCCAGTTTTTATCAGTAAAACCAAGCCAGCCGCCTTCTATATTCTCAAAACTCTCTGACTCCTTTGCAATATCATTATAATCAGCTCTAATTTCACCTTCATCTCCTAAAACCCCTATGAAGCCTTCATGCAAAACAAAGAAATCTGTATAGTCATCTGGTAAGCCGTGCCTTGAGGCTAGTGAATAAGGATAAAATGTATAATCCTTGGTTGTGTTGTTTTCTATACTCTGGGTAATTGTAAACAGAAAATTATTATCTACTTCAATTTTTTTCTTAAAGGTAAGTCCGTTCCCATTATTCCATTCTAGTAACACTGGCGATGAAGCAGTTAAGGCATTCTTGGATAAGTTAGTCCATATAGATTTTTCATTAGGTAATTCAACTTCTATATTTTGGTTACCTACCCAACCATTATGAACATAATAAGGTTTTTCGCTTCCTATAGGAGATAGTATTTTTACTAATCCACTACTAGCATCTAATTCTTGGTTGAATTTTTTTAGCCTGATATTATCTATTTTACCCCCCATTAGCGAAATAGAGCCTATTATATTATCGGTATCTATTGCGACCGAACCTATACTTTGATCATTAGCCTCTGCATTAGCAGGGATAGCTATATTATTCTTAGACAAATGCTCATTTGTTTTATCTAATTGGGGCAAGGGGACATCAGATATAGCAGTTTCTTCAGGGGTCAATTCTTGCTCGGCTAATATTGTCTGATTTTGTTCATTTTCAATTTGACTGCCAACATAATATTGCCAGACTAAAAGTACCAATATGGATAAGCCAATTGCTAATAAAAAATTTCTTTGTTCATTCATTTTTTGATCTTAATAAGTTCTATAATATTATTTAGGCGCTAGATTATTCTCTAAGTCAGTTAAAAGATTACTATATGGGTAATCAGTTATTTTCTTCCTTGCTATAATTACGTATGAATTATCTTTCTCTACTCTACTTTCTATTTGTCTGATAGCTTCTTTTAGTCTTCTTTTAACTCTATTTCTGACTACAGCTGTACCTATTTTTTTTGTTACAGTAAAACCAAAAGTTGGTTTTTTGCAGAGCTCGTCCCTATTTTGATTTTTCAGCAATATGAAGGATGGGGTTACAATTTTTTGCCCCCTAGATACATAAATAAAATCGCTTCTCTTCTTTAAATGTTCCATATAATAAGATATTAAGCCTATATATTCTTATGCAGAAAGGCTTTTTCTGCCCTTTGCACGTCGTCTTGCTAACACCTTCTGTCCACCGTTTGTTGCTTTTCTTGCCCTAAATCCATGTCTTCTCTTACGGACGAGAACGCTTGGTTGGTAAGTTCTTTTCAATTTAATTACTCCTAAAAAATAAATCTAAATAATCTATACAATAATATATTTAAAACATAAACAAAAAATAATTTTTATTTCAAAAAATATAAAAATAAAGATAAACTAATTTATTCATAGAAATTAGTATTTTGCTCGTAAAAATGAATAATTTAAAATATAAAACTGGAAAAAGAAATCTAATTACCGATGTCGAAGGTGTTTCAGTCGGAAACTCACAGGATGCTATTTTACAAAGTGGTGTTACCGTTTTAAAATTAAGCAAAAAATTTCGAGCATCAGCTGAGATACATGGGGGAGCGCCAGCTACAAGAGAAATGCATTTATTAAATCCGCAAAATACGGTCCAGTATATTGACTCCGTTATTTTAAGCGGGGGATCTGTTTTTGGTTTAGGTTCGGCATCATCAATTGTTGATATTCTTAAAAAAGAACAGAGGGGTTATAAAATCAGTAAATCAAATATTCATGTGCCTATAGTTCCAACAGCAGCAATTTATGATGTAAATGAAGAATCAGCTAATACTATTTCATCTACTATCTATTCTAATCTTGCCGAAAAGGCTTATTATAAATCTGGAAAAAATTTTGAGCTAGGGAATTATGGCGCTGGATATGGCGCTAAATCTGGCTTACTTAAGGGTGGTCAGGGGAGCGCCTCTGTTGTAACCCCGGAAGGGGCTGTAATCGGGGCAATTTCAATTGTTAACTCAATAGGTTCAGCACTTATACCAAATACAAAATTACTCTATTCAAGTTTATATGAAATGGATGATGAATTGGGTAATGTACTGCAAAGCAATTCTGACATCTTGAAAGAATATAAATATAATCCTAAACTAATAGAGGACTCAAAATTACTTGATCAAGATGGTGGAAGGCAAAATACAACTATATCAGTTATTGCTACAAATATATCTCTAAACAAATCTCAGCTAAATTATATTGCAAAAATGAGCTTTTCAGGTTTAAGCAGGGCAATAAGGCCATCAGGAACAATACTAGATGGTGATTTAACAATTGTGATTAGTAACTGTGAGGTAGAAACTGAAATTACCGATAAAATGCTAATAAGCCTGGGATCTCTATCAGCTGATACCCTTACGAGAGCTATAGGAAGAGCAATTTACAGCGCTAAATCTCTGAATAATATAATTGCATATTCAGATATTATAAAATAATAGTATTTTAGTTTAATAATAGAAGATTGGAGTAAAAAATGAATAATGAAAAATGGAAAAAGGGAAAAAAAATAAGAGATGAGGCTTTTGGCCAGGAGGGCTTGGAGAGATGGGATGATTTATATAGTATTTGCCCCACGCATGCGGATGCCATCCATGAATATTGCTTTGGAACTATTTGGGATCGACCAAATCTTGATTTGAAAATGAGAGAAATGATTGTTATGGCTGCTGCTGCTGCGTTGGACCTTCCGCACGAAGTTGGGTTACATGTCCGGGGCGCATTAAACAGAGGGGCAAGTAAAGAAGAATTAATTGAAGTGATTCTTCAATGTTCTCCATACATTGGCTTTCCAAAGACAAACCATGCGCTCAAGGCAGCCCAAGGTATATTTGATAATTGGGAAAAGAAAAAAGATGACTGGAAGCCACTCTAATTAAATATTTGAAAATATTTTTATGTTGGTTTAATGGAGAGATTTTGTAATGCAGTTTATTATTTCTAATAATGAAAGATTGGGGATATGATCAATAAAGATTTAAATAAAAAGCTTAAAAAATTGTTGCTAGATGATAAATGTTATAATCCCGCGACGATATTTAATCCTCTTTCAGCCCGTATGGCAGCTGATGTTGGTTTTGAATTAGGAATAATTCCCGGTAAAATTATCTCTTTGGATTATTTATCAGAACCTGATTTGATGCTATTAACATTGACAGAATTAACGGAAACAGTCAGAAGGATTGCCAAATATACACAGATACCATTAATTGTAGATGCAGATAATGGATACGGAAATGCAATTAATGTGAATCGAACAATTGAGAGTCTAGAGGATGCAGGGGTTTCTGGAATTACAATTGAGGATACCGATTTGCCAATTAAGTTTGGTAACACCAAAAAACCCGAATTCCTAAATTTAAGGGAAGCTGCACTTAAAATAAGTATGGCAGTAAAATCTAAACAAAGTGATACTACCTCAATCATTGCGAGAACGGGGGCTTATCCCTACAATGGTATTAATGATATCCTTGACAGGGGTAAGGCATATGAAAGCGAGGGGGCCGATGCTCTTTTTTTTGTTAATATAAACTCTCAGCAGCATCTTCATAAGATAGCAGAATCATTCAAGACACCAATCATACTCGGAAACAACTCTACAAAAATTTCATTAACTGATCTTGCGGATATGGGAATATCAATAAGCTTGCCTGGGCATAAATCTTATTTCCTAGCGATGGAGGCATATAAAAAAGCAATCAAAGATTTACGTAAAACTGGAAATTATGATGAAACTAATATAAATATAGATAATATAAATCAATTATCAAATGAGTTAAAATACTCAGAAATTATTAGAAAATATATGGAAGATTAGAAAAGATCATAAGGAAAAAATATGATAGAAAAATATGAAGAGCTCATAAATCAAGCATTTGAAAATAATATTACATCAAAAAGTGGAATTAATAAAATTAAGGATATAGTTGAAGAGGTTCTAGAAAATCTAGACTCAGGAGACTTAAGGGTATGCGAAAAGATAAATAATAATTGGGTTGTCCATCAATGGGTTAAGAAAGCAATACTTCTTAGTTTTAGAACTAATGATAATTTTACTCTCTCTGGACCCTACGCAACGTGGTATGATAAAGTTAAAGGAAAAACTGTTGGCTGGGATGCAGATAGATATTCAAAAGCTGGTTTTAGATATGTACCAAATGGAGCAATCAGGAAATCTGCATATATAGCAAAAGAATGCGTGATCATGCCTTCATTCATAAATGTTGGAGCATATATTGACCAAGGTACTATGGTTGATACATGGTCTACTATTGGCTCCTGTGCTCAAATTGGAAAAAATTGTCATATCAGCGGAGGAGTTGGAATCGGAGGAGTTCTTGAACCTCTTCAAGCAAATCCTGTTATAATCGAAGATAATTGTTTCATTGGTGCAAGGTCTGAAATTGCAGAGGGTGTTATTGTTGAAGAAGGGTCAGTTTTGTCTATGGGAGTATTTATTGGTGCATCCACAAAGATTGTTGATCGTGAAACAGGTGATATTATGTATGGCCGTGTTCCAGCTTATTCAGTTGTAGTTCCTGGTAATATAAAAAATGAGACAAAGGGAGGAGATAATTTATCCCTCTATTGTGCAGTAATAGTAAAGAGAGTGGACGAAAAGACTAGGTCTAAAACGTCAATAAATGAATTACTCCGATCTTGATTGAGATTTAAAAGATAGGCCCAAAATATGATTAACAGACAACAGGCTATAGATTTATTGCAAAATTTTCTCAAGCTAAAAAGCGTTACCCCAGAAACGATTAACGCTACTGATTTTATTGAAAGTTTTTTTAAGGAAAATCATTTTACGATTCACAGATTAAAATTTAGCTCTAGTGATAGTTATGAAGTTGATAACATATTTGCCACAATTGGATCTGGAAAACCCCATTTATGTTTTGCGGGTCACATTGATGTTGTCCCACCTGGGGATGAAAACGCATGGAAGTCCCCACCATTTGGAGCAGAAATTAGAAATAATATAATTTATGGCAGGGGTTCTGAAGATATGAAGGGAGCTATAATAGCTTCTCTTGTGGCGGTTATTAACTATTTAGAAGAGAATCCTTCATTTGATGGGAAGATAAGTTTTTTATTAACTGGTGATGAAGAAGGCCAGGCCATAAATGGGACTAGGAAAGTTATGGAATGGCTAGAAAAGAAAAAAATAAATATTGATGATTGTATTGTAATTGAGCCCAGTAATGAAAAAGAAATTGGTGACACTATAAAAGTTGGCCGTCGGGGTAGCTTAACCTGTCAGCTAAAGGTACTTGGAACTCAAGGGCATGTCGCATACCCAACTAAGGCATTAAACCCTATTCCATTCTTAATTACAGCGATTGGTTCATTGCATGGTAATATTGATCAGGGTTCATCTAATTTTCTTCCTTCTAATCTAGAGATCACTTCGATTGATGTAGGAAATAATGCATATAATGTTATTCCAGAAAAAGCTGAGGTAATTTTTAATATTAGATTTAATGATAATTGGAGCATTGAGAGTTTATTAAAATATATCCATAAAGAATTTGAAAGATTTTTAAATGATAAAGGTCTCATTTGGCAAGTGACCGTACTTGCGCAAGCTGATTCATATCTTACAAATGAGTCAGAGTTATCGAATAAATTATCACATTGCATAAGTAATACTAAAAATATTAAACCACAAATAACCACAACAGGGGGAACTTCAGATGCTAGGTTCATTTCAAAATATTGTTCTGTTATTGAATTTGGTTTAGTAGGAAGAAGTATGCATCAAGTTGATGAGCATGTACCAGTTGATGAATTTACAGAGCTAATAAAAATATACAAGGAATTCTTATCTCATTATTATTTTGGGTAATCTATCTTTGATAAGTAAAGACCGCATGCTGGTGCCAACTTAGCACATTGTTCCCTATCCTTAGCTTCCATGATTTGTTTTATTTTTTGTGGCTCCCAATCTCCATTTCCAACTTTTATTATTGACCCAACTATTGATCTAATTTGAGTGTGCAAATAAGATTTTGCAATAAATTGGATACTTAATTTCTCATTGTTTTGATTAAAGTTAATTTCGTCTATTGCTTTTATTGGCGATTTTGATTGGCAATTCGCCGATCGAAAGGTTGTAAAATCATGCATACCTATCAACGATTTAGCAGATTCCTTCATTTTTATGATATCTAGTTTCTTATTTATATGACAAGCAGTATTTAATCCAAATGTAAGAGGGCTAGCTCTGTTAATTATGATGTATTCGTAGTATCTTTTTATAGCAGAAAATCTTGCATCAAAATTACTGTCGACCTTGTCGACGCTCAATATACTAATTGGCTCATTGTTAAGGTAGTAATTTAAAGCATTTAAAAGGGTGGTATTATCACACTCTTTTTTGATATCAAGGTGAGCTACTTGTCCTTTTGCATGAACGCCACTATCAGTTCTTCCAGCTCCAAAAATAGTGACCTCATTTTGACAGAAATTCTTAAGGGCATTCTGAATACTTCCTTGAACTGATGGTAATGAATCCTGCTTTTGCCAACCGCAGTAATTTGTTCCATCATATTCAATTGTTAATTTAAATCTCTGCTTCATATATCAAGTTATTTTTGTCCCCTTTCGGATTTCATTACCTCTTAAGAAATCATCAAGGTTCATTTGTTTTTTCCCTTCTTTTTGCAATGTTATTGGTCGAATTGCATTTTTTTTGCAAGCTATAAGAAGTTTCTCATCAAGAATCTGACCAGGCAACCCATCTGCATCAACGATTTGAGCATCCAATATCTTTACTCTTGTTTCATTATTTTTTATTAATGTAGAAAACCAAGCTCCTGGACTTGGAGAAAGTCCTCTAATTAGGTTATTAACCTCTATTGCATTTTGGTTGAAAGATATTTTTGTTTCATTCTTGTGGATTTTATCAGCATAAAAAATATTAGCATTAGATTGTTTTATAAAATTAATCTCTCCAGACATTGTTTTATTAATTGCTTCAATAATTAGTTTTGCACCTATTTCTGAAAGTGTTAATGACAATCTCCCGTAATTATCATCTTTATTTATTGCTACTTCAGAAGTTAAACATATATCTCCAGTATCAATACCTGGGTCTAATCTAATAATATTAACCCCTGTAGATTTATCTCCATTCATAAGAGCCCTTTGTATTGGGGCAGCCCCCCTCCATCTGGGTAGTAAAGATGGGTGTATATTTAAAAACCCATATTTTGATTTTGATAAGAAAATTTCAGGAATAATTTTTCCATATGACACTACAATACCAAGGTCTATATTTAAATCTTCAATAAATTTTATCTCATCTTTTGTATTAAGGTTGCTCGATGTTCTAATTTGGATATCATGTTCTTCTGCGAGTGAATGAATAACGGACTTATTATACTTTAAACCTCTCCCTGATTTTTTTAATGAATTGGAATATACAGCTAAAATATTATGATTGGATTTTATTATATCTCTTAAGGGCGCAAGCCCAAATGAAGACGAGCTCATAAACAAAATTCGTGCTCTTTCCATATTATTCATTTCTCTTTTTTAACTTCATAAATTTTCTCTCAATTGTATTTCTTTTTAATTTTGATAAATGATCTATGAATAGTTTTCCATTTAGATGATCAATTTCATGCTGAATGCATGTCGCCAGAATATCTTCACAATTTAATTCCTCTGTGCCCCCTTTTTTATTCATATACTTAATTTTGCATTTTGATGGACGATTAATTTCTTCATATACTTCGGGGATTGATAGACAGCCCTCTTTAAAAGTTGCAACATCATCAGAAAGCCAAATAACTTCAGGATTTATTAAGTATAATGGATCTTTTCTGCTCTCTTCATTTTGCCAGCAGTCAATCACTAATAATCTTTTCTTTATTCCAATCTGTATTGCAGCTAGGCCTATTCCTGGAGCGTCGTACATTGTTTCTGCCATATCATCTAATAATCTTATTACGCTTTTATCTATTTTTGTTACGACCTCTGATTTCTGACGTAATATTTTGTTTGGTATTTTGAGTATTTGATGAATGGTCATTTTAGTCTTTATATTAAATTAGTATTTTAAGTAAATTCATATTAAGATATAACAAAAAATAATTATTAATTTTAAATTATGTTTGATACCACAATTATAATAATATTATTATTTATTCTTGTTGTTTTATTATTAGTATATATACAATTTTATCAAAACAGAATAAATAAAAATAAAACGGACTACAAGATAACTGAAGTTATAAAGCAAAATGATGAGTTAAAGGCAACAATCAATACGCTTAGTAATCTTTTTTCAGGAAATAATGATCAGCTTAGAAATTCTATGGAAGATAGAATGGATAAAATGAAGCTACAATTAAAGCAAGGGCTGTCTGAAAATACTGAAAAAACTAACGAGAATTTATCAAAATTATCCGAAAGGTTAGCAATTATAGATAATGCTCAAAAGAATATAACTGAATTATCAAACAATGTAGTGGATTTGCAGGATATATTATCCAATAAACAGCAAAGAGGCACTTTTGGTCAAGCGAGAATGGAGTCTATTATATCTGATAGTCTTCCCAATAGTCTTTATTCTTTTCAATATACTCTATCAAACTCAAATAGACCTGATTGTATAGTTAGAATGCCGAATTCCGAAGAGCTATTAGTTATTGATTCAAAATTTCCTTTGGAGAGTTTTAATGAACTTAGAGAAGCAAAGACAGCCTCAGAAAAGAAGAAATCCGAATCAAAAATTAAGACTGATGTAAGTAAGCATATTAGCGCAATAGCTGATAAATACAAAATCCCAGGCGAAGTTAGGGAGCCACTCTTCATGTTTATTCCATCGGAGGCAATATTTGCAGATTTATATGAAAATTTTGAGGAGATCTTCCAGAAAGCTTATAAGCAAGGGATTATAATTGTATCCCCAAATACATTAATGTTAACAGTACAGACATTACAAACGTTAATTCGTGATGCTCAGATGCAAAAACAAGTAAGTATAATAAAAGCAGAAGTTGGCAATATTTTGATGGATGTTGAGAGGTTAGGTTTAAGGGTAACAGATCTTCAAAAGCATTTTAATCTTGCAAATCAAGATATTGAAAAGATTGTAACGTCATCAAAGAAAATAAGCTCGAGTGGGAGAAAGCTGGATTCACTGGAAACTGAAAATATCAATCAAAAATATATAGCTGACAAATAAAAAATTACTCTGCGTCAGACCTTGATAAGATCGCTTGGTTTAAAGTGCCGTCATCAAGATAATCAAGCTCACCTCCAATTGGTATGCCATGAGCAAGCTTTGTAATTTTTACCTCATTTTCTCTTATTAAGTCACTTATATAATGCATTGTTGTTTGTCCATCAATTGTAGCATTTAATGCAAGGATAACCTCAGATATAGTTTTATTTCTTATTTTGTTTACTAATTTATCAATATTAAGCTCATCTGGTCCGATGCCATCTAATGCATTTAATACCCCTCCTAGAACATAGTATCTACCTTTTATTGCCCCTGATCTCTCCAAAGCCCATAAATCTGAAATCTCTTCTACAACACACAAGATAGATAGGTCTCTAGTATTATCAGAACATATATGACAAGGAGATTGAACATCTATATTATTGCATTCCTCACACCGAACTATTTTTTCAGAAATGTCTATTAGTGAGTCTTTTAAAGGCCTAAGAAACTGATCTCTTTTTTTTATAATTTCTAACGCTGCCCTCCTCCCAGACCTTGGTCCTAGACCAGGTAATTTAGATAAAATTCTGACAAGATTCTCTATTTCATTATTTTCTATATTGTTCATTGGCTATGAGCCCAAATTAAAGCCAGGAGGAAGAGGGAGTCCTCCGGTTATATCACTCATTTGCCTTGATATCTCATTATTTAATTTTGTTTTAGCATCATTAAAAGCGGCAACAATCAAGTCTTCAATAATTTCTTTTTCAGTATCAATGATAATAGTTCTATCTATTTCTATTTTTTTCATGCTTCCATCGCCTTTTATAATAACTTTTACTAATCCACCGCCAGAAATTCCTTCACATTCAATCTTATCAAGCTTTTCTTTTGCACTTTTCATCTGCTCTTGGATTTTTCCTGCTTGCTTAAATATATCAGTAAAATTCATTATTTTTCCCGGTCTAATTATTTATCTTTATTAATTACTTCAGCTTTTGGGAAGTGATCTTTAATTTTATCTATAGTTATATCATTATTTTCAAGAGTTTTATTTGTGATAACATTTATATCCCATTTAATTCTTGTTAGGTCATTAAGCGCTGTTTGCATACTCTCTATTGTTTTACTATCGATTAGATCATTTGAGGTAAGATCTATATTTCCTATTTTATATTCTACGAGATCAAGCTTATCAATTTCTGATGCTAATCTGAGATCATTATCTATTAGCATTGATTTTGCCTCATCATAATTCTGGGGTATTTTAAATGTTTTCTGTATCTTTTCTCTTTGTGTAGATACTCCACTTTTTTTTATTTCCATTGAATTTTCAATTTTAGAAATTACAGAATCTATAGGTGGCAATTGGTTGGAGAAACAAAGCTTTATCAGTATCATTTCCAAAGCCAGACTTGGCTCAAAAGAAATAAGAATTTCGTTATGGCCCTTCAATAGCATTTGCCACATATGAATAAGGCTGGCAATATCAACACTAAGAATAATATCTTCAATTTTTGCAATTTGGTCATTTGATAGATATTCACTAGTTATTGGTGCTTTAATTTTTAATAATGTTGCAGTATGCGTTATTTTGGATAGATCCCTTATTAAGGATAGAGGGTCAAATCCGTTTTTGTGTATATTTGTAAATTCCTCTGTTACAGAAATTGAATCTGAATTTATTAGTTTATTAAATAGTTCAATTATAAAATTCATATCATTTAAATTAAGCATTACCTTTATTTTCTTTTCTTTAATGTCTCCTGAGCACATTGAAATTGCTTGATCTAAAATTGACAAGGCATCTCTAAGTGATCCCTCAGAGGCATTACATATAATTTTTATCGAGGCTGAGTCAATTTTTACAGTTTCTTCCTTGGCAACTTCGGCAAGATATTTTCCCATGACAGAGGATTCTATTCTATTCAGATTGAATTTTTGGCACCTTGATAGGATTGTTACTGGTATTTTTTCAATTTCGGTAGTAGCAAAAATAAAGATAACGTGATCTGGGGGCTCTTCTAATATTTTTAGTAAGCCATTAAATGCTTGTTTTGAAAGCATATGGACTTCATCAATTATAAAAATTTTATATTTTGCAAGAGTCGGCTTTGTTTGGGCAAAGTTGATTATTTCTCTAACATGATCGATTCCAGTATTTGATGCCGCGTCCATTTCAAATACATCAGGATGCCTAGAATGAAGAATGGCATCACAATTAAGTCCACTTTCTTTTATTTCAATCTTCGGGTCATAATTAATATTATCCATTGTATAATTGAGAGTTCTTGCAAGAATTCTTGCAGTTGTAGTTTTTCCTACACCCCTTATACCAGTGAAGAGGTAAGCCTGATTTATTCTTCCTGAATTTAGTGAGTTAGCTAGTGTCATTTTGATACTATCTTGCCCTACTAATTCATTGAATGATTTAGGCCTATATTTTCTTGCAAGGATTTTATATTCAGTTTTTATAGCCAATTTGAAGCACTCTAATTAAGAGAAAAATAGGTGAGAAGCTAGCATATGACCCACAAAAAAATCGTTGTGGCTGCTTCCTTCCGGACCTGACCCGATTCGCGATTATCATGTCCATTACCAACTTCTCAATTTAATTATAGCAAATGAAGAATAATGGTACAAATTCTACTTTAATTTTTTTTAATTATATGCACAGCTAAGGTAGTTTTATATGGAATATAGATAAGGATTACTGGAGAAAAGGTTCATCTTTTTTAATTTGCGATCTCATTTCACTAGCTTTATAGACACCAAGAATTTTTAATTCACTAGAAAAGAAATCCAGTTCCTCGAGAGCAAGGCGAACATTTTCTTGTTGAGGATGTCCCTCTATATCAACATAAAACTGTGCTGCAGAAAAACTACCACCAATAATATATGATTCTAGTTTTGTTAGATTTACATCATTAGTTGCAAAACCTCCCATACATTTGTAGAGAGCCGCCGCAACATTGCGAACCCTAAAAACCATACTTGTTATAGTTGGCATGTCTTCTTGATCTGCATCATCAGGCTCAGAAGATAGAATAATGAAACGCGTTGTATTGTGATTTTCATCTTCTACATTCCTCCTTAATATTTGTAAGTTATATATTTCAGCCGCGAGTTCACTTGCAAGTACTGCGGTTGTTAAGTCATTATTTTCAGATATAATTTTTGCCGACCCAGCGGTGTCAGCTCCAACTATTTGTTTTAATTTAAGCTTTTGTATAATATTTCTGCATTGCCCAAGAGCATGCCTGTGACTCATAACATTTTTTATTATGTCAATCTTTGAATCATGATTGGCGATTAATTGATGCTCTATAGGAAGGAAGAATTCACCTACTATAAATAATTCAGAGGTAGGTAGCAAGTAATGAATATCAGCAACTCGACCTGCAAGAGAATTTTCTATTGGTATCATTCCATATTTTGCTTTTCCTTCTTTTACATATTGGAAGGCCTCTTCAAAGGTTTGTGCTGGCAAAGGTATCATGTCCGGGAATTTTTTTAAACATGCAATGTGTGAGTATGCTCCTAACTCACCCTGAAATACGATTTTTTTTCCCATTAATATTCCCAATATTTATTTAGAGTAATTTTTCAAGCGATTTAAATCATCGATTGTATCTATACTTATTATCTTATCATCAATTAAGATTAAATTAATTTTTAAATTGTTTTCTAGAGCTCTCAGCTGTTCAAGTTTTTCTGTAATTTCAAGTTTTGTTGGTTTTGAAGAAATAAATTTACTGAGTGCATTCCTTTTATATATATAAATACCTACGTGTTCATAAAATATTTCTGCTCCATGCGGGATTGGTGATCTTGAGAAATAAATACCATTTAATTCACCTCTATTTTGGCCTATTGCAACTTTTACAATATTTTTATTCTCAATCTCTTCTTTGTTATCTATGCAGCTACAGTATGTCAAAATATCAGCAGAGGTTTTACTAATTTCTTTAAGTCCTATGTTTATTATTTTAGTATTTATATTTGGTAAATCACCCTGTAAATTTATTATATAATCATACTGGTGGTGGGTATTTTCTATTTTTTGTAATGCCTCATATACCCTATCTGAACCACTTTTGTGATTCGGGGAAGTTAAAACTGCTTCACCACCATTACTTTTAATAATTTGTAAAATATCCTCTGAGTCAGTGGCCACAATGACCATATCAGATTTTGCTTTTATGGCACGTTCCCATACATGTAATATCATTGGTTTCCCATCAATATCCAATAGAGGTTTATTCTTCAGTCTTGTTGAACCAATTCTGGCGGGAATAATGATTATCGATTTTTTTGCATTGTTCATATTAAAATAATGATACTTAATATTAATCATAAATAAAATATACTAATTATTATTGAATATTAATAAATTTTTTTGTAGTTTTAACAACTCAATTAATATATAAAAAAAATAATTTGGATGCAATAATATGGACAACTTTGAATTTAATAAAGTAGCGGGGGCTATTCTAGGAACGGCCTTATTTGTATTAGTGCTGACAATTATAACTGATGCCCTATACTCAGAACCTGAACTTGAACAACAAGCATATGTTGTTGACCTTGGAGACTTAAATAATACAACTATGGTAGCATCAGAAGGTGAAGTCGAAAAGATTGATGTTACGAGCCTTCTTGTACTTGCTAATGCTGAGGATGGGTCCAAAGTTGCAAAGAAATGTGTATCTTGCCATAATTTTGAATCTGGTGGAGCAAATAAAATTGGTCCTAATCTCTATAATATTGTAGATCGCCAAATGGCAAGCATTGATTCTTTTGGTTATTCAAAAGCACTTACTGAAAGGGGAGAAAATAATGAATCCTGGGGCTTCGAGAACTTATTTTATTTCCTAGAAAACCCAAAGAAATGGTTGCCTGGTACTATAATGGGCTATGCCGGCATAAGAAAACCGAGCGATCGTGCAGATTTAATTGCGTATCTTCATGAAATATCCCCAGACTCTACATCTTCAATAAATAAATAAGATCTTTAAAATAATAGACACCAGCGCTAATTTTAAATATATTTTTATTTATGTTTTGTCGATTAGAAAAATCTTGTCTTATTGTATTTATTTTTTTTATATTCATTCATTTGTATGGGAAAGTACATGCTAATGATTATCCATGGGTCCATGGACTAACGCTTGGAGACACTTTAAAATATAGTGATACATTTAAAAATTTTGATTATGTAAATCCAATTGCTCCAAAGAAAGGTGAAATTATTCGACCCGCAGTTGGCTCTTTTGATACACTTAATCCCTTTAATCTAAAAGGTGTTCCCGCGAGTGGGTCATATTATATTTACGATACGTTGCTTAAAAATTCAGATGACGAGCCTTTCTCATACTATGGTTTGTTAGCCGAGGGCGTATATCATCCTAGCGATTATTCTTATGTAATTTATAAATTAAGAGATGAGGCAAGGTGGCATGATGGTAAAGAAATAACTGCTGAGGACGTTATTTGGTCGCTGGATACACTTAAGTCATATAACCCAAATTATAAATACTATTATAGTAATATTGTCAGTATGGAGGCCATTTCTGATAAAATAGTAAAATTTACATTTGATCATACTGGAAATAGAGAATTACCTCTAATTACTGGCCAATTCCCTATTCTACCAAAACATTATTGGGAAACGAATGGAAGAGAATTTAATCAAACGACACTCGATTTTCCTTTAGGGTCGGGAGCATATAAGTTTTCAAATATTATTATAAATAAAAAAGTTATCTATGAAAGGGTTGACGATTATTGGGGTAAGGATTTGCCTGTAAATAAAGGCTTTAATAACTTTGATAAAGTAATTTATGAATATTTTAGAGATAGACAAGTCCAGCTGGAAGCTTTCAAAGCTAACGAAATAGATCTCATATTTGAAAACTCATCAAAACGCTGGGCAACAGGCTATAATTTCCCAGGACTTACAAATGGTGATGTTAAATTAGAAGTTTTTCAAACAAAGAATGTACAGGGGATGCAGGCATTTGTTTTTAACCTGAGGAAGGATAAGTTTAAGGATATAAATATTAGGAAAGCGCTGAATCTTGCATTTGATTTTGAATGGTTAAATGCCAATCTATTTTATGATCAGTATAAAAGAATTGATAGTTATTTTGATAATTCTGAATTAGAGGCTTTTGGATTGCCTAAAAATAAAGAATATGAACTCTTGCTAGAAGTGAGCCATTTGGTTTCTGATGATGTATTTAATAAGGAATTTATAAATCCTGTCGGTGGGAATACAAGGTTAACAAGGCAGAATCTTAAAGAAGCACAATCATTACTGATAGAATCAGGATTTATAATTGATGACGGGAAGTTAATAAACAAGATAACAGGGGAAGCTTTAGTAATCGAATTTCTTATATCCCAAATGGATATGGAGAGAATTATAACTCAGTTTCAAGCAAATTTAAAATCAATAGGCATTGATTCCTCAATTCGTGTTGTTGATACAGCGCAGTACCAAAAGCGCGTTGATCAATTCGATTTTGATATTATTGTAGCTAATTTCCCCCAAAGCCTCTCCCCAGGCAATGAACAACGGGATTATTGGGGTAGCGAATCTGCAGACTCAGAAGGCAGTCGTAACCTAGCAGGAATAAAGAATGAAGCTATTGATATACTAATTGATAAAATAATTTACTCGAGTTCACGTGAAGAATTAATTACTTCAACAAGGGCTCTAGACAGAGTTCTAAAATCGAATTACTATGTAGTCCCTCATTATTTTGCTGATGGGATTAGAGTTGCCAGATGGGACAAATTTGTATTTCATGATACTATTCCTGATTATAACCTAAATTTATTTTCATGGTGGATTCAAGAAGACTAAAAAAATAAAATATATATATATCTTATTATGTTAGCATACACATTCAGACGATTAGGACTAATGATACCAACCATTTTCGGTATTATGGCAATCAGTTTTATTATTGTTCAATTCGCACCTGGCGGACCAGTTGAGAGAGTGATATCCCAGATTAGTGGAACAGATAGCTCTGCCTTATCTCGAATATCTGGAGGTTATAATGGCGACTTTAGTCAAAATAATTTTCAGGGATCGGATCTAAATAATAAGTATAGAGGTAGTCAAGGATTAGATCCTGAATTCATTATAGAATTAGAAAAACAATTTGGGTTTGATAAACCTCCATTGGAAAGATTTATTTATATGATGAAGAATTATATTAAATTTGATTTTGGTGATAGTTACTACAGAGACATCAAGGTCATTGATTTAATTAAGGAGAAGCTTCCAGTATCAATTTCTCTTGGCTTATGGATGACTCTCATTTCTTATTTAATATCTATTCCATTGGGAATGATGAAAGCAATTAGAGATGGTAGCAAATTTGATATATGGACATCTACTGTCATAATAGTAAGTTATGCGCTACCAGGGTTCTTGGTGGCTATATTTTTGATTATTTTTTTTGCTGGTGGCAGTTATTTGGATTGGTTTCCCCTCAGAGGTTTGACGTCAGATAATTTCACAGAATTATCTATTATAGGAAAAATATCCGATTACTTATGGCATATAACGTTGCCGTTAATTTCAATGGTTCTTGCTGCCTTTGCTACTACCACTTTACTTACAAAGAATTCTTTTTTAGATGAAATAGGAAAACAGTATGTGCTTACAGCAAGGTCAAAAGGTTTAACTGAATCTCAGGTTTTAAAGAGACATGTTTTTCGAAATGCAATGCTTATTATTGTTTCAGGATTTCCATCTGCATTTATAGCTTCATTTTTTACTGGTTCATTGCTTATTGAAACTATATTTTCACTTGATGGATTGGGATTGCTAAGTTTTGAATCTATTGTAAATCGTGATTATGCTGTAGTCTTCGCATCTTTATATATATTTTCCTTGATTGGTTTGGTTATAAATCTAATTTCTGACCTTATCTACCATTGGATTGATCCACGGATAGATTTTGACAAGAGGGAACTTTAATATGATATATCTTCTAAAAAGAAATTATAACTTTTCAGCGTTATCTCAAAGGAGAATAGATAACTTTAGGAATAACAAAAGGGCTTATAGATCGCTTTATATCTTTCTAGTGCTTTTTTTTATATCATTTTTTTCTGAGCTATTTTTTAATGATAAACCACTAGTTGCATTCTATAAAGGGGATTTATTATTTCCAGTTCTTATTGATTATCCCGAAGAGAAATTTGGAGGATTCTTGGCAATTACAGATTATCGTGATCCATTCATCTTAGAGGAAATTAATGATAATGGGTGGATGTTATGGCCTCCTGTCAGATATAATTACCAGACTGTTAATTATGAACTTCCTGTTCCGGCACCATCACCTCCATCATATCTAATTGAACATGATGCAAGATGTGCAAACTATATTAATGGGGTAGATGACGTAGGTTGCACAATTTGGAATTGGAATTGGCTTGGAACAGACGATCAAGGAAGAGATGTTCTAGCAAGGTTAATGTATGGATTCAGAATTTCTGTTATTTTTGGTCTAATTTTAACTATATTCTCGTCAATTATTGGCATCACAGTTGGAGCTATTCAAGGCTATTTTGGTGGTACTATAGACTTGTTTTCTCAAAGAATAATTGAGATATGGAATTCAGTCCCATCACTCTATCTACTTATAATTATAGCTGCTGTAATTACTCCCTCTTTTTGGCTATTACTGTTCATATTATTGTTATTTTCATGGGTAAGTCTTGTTGGTGTTGTCAGGGCGGAGTTTTTGAGGGCTCGGAATTTTGAATATGTACTTGCCGCGAGAGCTTTAGGGATATCAAATATTAAAATTATGTATAAACATTTATTACCAAATGCTATGGTTGCCACAATTACATTCATGCCATTCATACTAAATGGCTCAATAGTCACTCTTACGTCTCTTGATTTTCTTGGATTTGGCCTGCCTCCAGGTTCTGCTTCTTTAGGAGAGCTATTAGCTCAAGGTAAAAATAATATTCATGCTCCATGGTTAGGTATAACGAGTTTTTTTGGTATTGCGATCTTACTGAGTTTACTTATTTTTGTTGGAGAAGGCGTGAGGGATGCCTTTGATCCACGAAAAGGAAATATGGTTTAAGGATGCAAAAGAAATCTAAAAATTTAATCGAGTTGAAGGATTTTTCATTAGAATTTAATCAAGCTAATGGATCAAACTTTTCAATAAAAGAAATTAATATTGATATTCCCAAGGGCCAGACAACCGCTCTTGTTGGTGAGTCTGGATCTGGAAAGACGCTTACCGCTCTTTCATTGCTAAGACTAAACCCTCAGGTTTCTAGGATTGATCCAAAAAGCAAAATTCTTTTTGAAGATAAAAATATAACCAGTATGTCTAGCAAGGATCTAAACTCTCTTAGGGGGAAAGATATATCAATGATTTTTCAGGAGCCTTTAAGCTCACTGAATCCTCTCCATAGCATAGAAAAGCAGATTACAGAGATTATGATTTTACATAGTTATGTATCGGCATCAAATGCAAGGGAAGAGGCAATTAAGCTGATGCACAAGGTAATGATACGTGACCCAGAATCAAAGTTATCACGTTATCCACATCAATTGTCCGGTGGTGAAAGGCAAAGAGTGATGATAGCGATGGCTCTCGCAAATAATCCCAAATTATTGATAGCTGATGAACCTACTACTGCACTTGATGTTACAGTTCAATATGAAATCCTCCATCTTCTAAAGCAAATTCAATCTGATATCGGTCTTACTATTCTATTTATTACTCATGATCTTGGGATTGTTAAGAATTTTTCGGATAAAGTTTATATTATGCAGGATGGCCAGATCATTGAAGAGGGCAAAACACTTAGTATTTTTGATAATCCTCGAAAAAATTATACAAAAGATTTGATCAATGCAAGGCTTCTTGAGGAAAAAGAGCAAAAAGCAATAAAAAAGAAGAGTATTATTGAAACTAATAATCTATCTGTAACTATAAGCAATAATGGACTCTTTTCAAAGAATATAGAGACAAAGATATTAGATAGTGTTAGCTTAGTTATTTCTACTGGGGAAACACTTGGTCTTGTTGGTGAGTCTGGTTCAGGTAAAACAACATTAGGGCTAGCTATCTTAAGGTTATTGAAAAGTGACGGAAAAATCATATTTGACGAGGAAGTATTGTCAAATAAGAAATATAAAGATCTTAGAAAAAAAAGAGGAGATTTTCAAATTGTCTTCCAAGACCCTTTTGGCTCTCTATCGCCAAGGTTAACTATTGGTCAAATCATTGAAGAAGGTCTTATAGCCCAAAATTTCGATCTGGATGAAAAACAAAGAGCTATATTAGTTAATGAAACCCTTGTTGACGTTGGCTTAGATATAGAAACTGTGAATAGGTATCCTCACGAATTTTCTGGAGGACAAAGGCAAAGAATTGCAATTGCAAGAGCAATTATTTTAAGACCTAGATTTATTGTATTAGATGAGCCCACCAGCTCCCTAGATGCAACAGTTCAATTTCAAATACTTAGACTGTTAAAGGATCTCCAAGAAAAATATAACTTATCGTATTTATTTATAAGTCACGATTTGAATGTAATTCGTTCAATATCAGATAGAGTAATGGTTATAGAAAATGGAAGCATTGTTGAAATGGATACTACAAAGAATATATTTAGATATCCCAAACAAGAATACACCAAGACACTTCTTAAATCAGCTATGTTGAATTAGAGTTATTATTTACAATTCTTCTAATAGAGGAAATTGGTAGATTAGCTTTTTCATATCTAAAGATAACATCGTCAATATGCTCCTCCCGAGTGTCCATTGTTGACATATTACTATGTAAAATTTTATTAGGTTCTATATAAATTCCAACATGACCAATCCAAAAAATAATATCCCCTTCAATTAATAGACATTCTTTACAATTTATTCCAATCATATTTCCAATAATTCTGACTTGATCTATTGTATCTCTTGGGCAATTAATCCCAGACGCTATTAGAGAGGTCTGTAGTAGGCCAGAACAATCAATTCCTAAGCTAGTCCTCCCACCCCATTTGTAGGGCGATCCAATAAATTTTCTAGCAATATTTACATAATTTTTTTCAGCCTTATACTTAGCCCTCGTGTGTTTTGAGAAAATAAAATTACCATTTTCTAGCCTATGAAAAGTATCATTAAAGGGTAATAAGTTCAGCCTTGAGTTCATAAAAATAGTGTCAACAATTTGTGATTTAACATCTGGTTTAGAGTATAAATGAGTATTTAAAGTTTTTACGAAATGGGTAAACTCTGGTGACCCAGCATCTAGTATTTCCTTTTGTATATATCCATAATAATTATCATGAGTGAGTTTACCGTAAACCCATAAGCCTAATTCTCTCTCAACTAAAAAGCAATCGCCGTATAGTGCCTCATTAATCGTTTCAGAAGTACTATGAGGAGCACTCTTTATTTCTGCTCTATTATATTTGATGATAAATTTATTAATCTCACACCATTTATTTATTAATTATATTTATTTTTTAAATATGTATATATAGCACGAATACCCTGAGCTGCCCCGCCCTTAGGAATAAATTTATTACTGCCATTATTCCATGAATATAGATCGAAATGCAGATATTTTTCTGTATTTTTGACGAATCTTTTGAGAAATTCAGCCGCAATTATTGAGCCTGCAAATGGTGTATTTGGAGAATTATTGATATCCGATATATTATTATTAAGCCAACTATTATAAGGTTCAAAATAGGGCAATTGCCAAATAGGGTCTTGCTCTATTTTACCAATGTTCTGAAGTTCTTTTGCCGTATCATCACATGTGGAGTAGAAAGCAACAATTTCAGGCCCTAGCGCTACTCTGGCTGCTCCAGTTAGAGTCGCCATATCTATAATCATGTCTGGACTTTCCTCATCTGCAAGAGTTATCGCATCAGCTAATATTAATCTACCCTCAGCGTCCGTATTGCCAACCTCAATACTCAATCCGCTCCTTGATTTTATAATATCACCAGGTCGAAATGAACGATCAGAAATAGAATTTTCAACAATTGGAATAAGAATGCGCAGCTGAATATTTATCCTATTAAGGATAATCATTTTAGCCAAACCTATAATATTTGCCGCTCCTCCCATATCTTTTTTCATTAATAACATTGCTGAGGATGGTTTTATATCTAGACCACCGGTATCAAAAGTTACACCCTTCCCAATTAAAACTATTTTTGGGTGCCTTTTCTCACCCCAAGATATGTCAAGGAGGCGTGGCTCGAATTCACTTGATTTTCCTACCTCATATATTAATGGAAGGTTTTTATTAAGTAGTTCTTTTCCAATAATTTCATTAATTTTACAATCTTTCAGTGTAAAATTTTTATGTATTAATTCAGAGAAGTAATCAGGATTTAATAAATTTGCTGGATGATTAACTAAATCCATAGTTAATTCCATACTTTCCGCTATATTCGTTATCTCTTGTTTAAAATGACTTGGGATATAGATCCTAGGCATTTCTTTATCTTTATTTCTATAGTCATAGCAGCCCATTGCCCAGCTAATGAATGGTAGGGAATCGTTGTCATCTAAATTAGAAAAATAATAATTATTTAATGGTAAGCACTTTGGTAATTTATATGAAAATAGTCTTGAATAGGGATCTGATTGAAGGGGCTTACCAAATATAACAGATGATAATTCTCCTTTATTGTTTGGTATGCATAGAACTTGTCCGGGTGATGCATCATAATTATTTGCCTTGACCCAATTTGCATCATCTTTATTGCTTAGCAAATGGCCTTTAAGTTTATCTCTCGATATTATATGTATGGGGATTGATTTTTTTTTACTTTCACTAAATACCATCTATATTTTCCTTTAATTTAATAAATCTCAGCATCAAGCCCAGCTGCAACTGTAGCGCCCAAATTAAAGCATTCTTCCTTGAAAGAATCATTCCAAGACCCTTTAAGTATAAGTGGTTTCTGAATTTCTTTCCACTTTAATCCAGTTATAATTTTCTTAATATTGATTTCTGTACCTGTTCCATCATGCCCCGCTCTTATATATATTGCATATGGCATACCATTGGTTTTATCTAGGCAAGCATTATAGTTTCTATCAAAGAAATCCTTCATAATACCGCTCATATAGCCAAGATTTTCTGTTGTACCTAATATAATAGCTGATGACTCTAGGATGTCTTCATGATTTATTTCTCTCGCATCGGATATTGTAACTTTTATTTTATCGGAATAAATAGACTCTGCACCATTTTTGACATTCTCAATCAATTCTAACATGTTTGGTGAGGGAATATTTGATATAATTAAAAGGTTTTTCATTATATTTTCTTATACTCGTTAGAAAAGGTTTTTAAATATTAAGATTTAAATATATATTTAGTGATAATGGTGCCGCAGGAGTGGATTGAACACTCGACCTCACCCTTACCAAGGGTGCGCTCTACCACTGAGCTACTGCGGCTTTTTAATAATCTTAATTAATTTAAGTTTAAAAATAAAACAACGTTAATAATATGGCAAAATTAAAAAAAAAAAACAATGAAAAACTAGCTACTGCATTAAGAGATAATTTGATCAGAAGAAAGCAGCAAGCTAAAAAGCATAAAGAGGAGGAAGCCTTGTTATTAAAAGGAAAGACTGAAAAGAAGAATGGATAAGATCCGCATATTCGGTGGTAATAAGTTAATTGGAAAAGTGATAATTTCAGGATCAAAGAATGCCACTTTACCAATTATGATCTCTAGTCTTTTAACTGATAAGAAGCTAACATTAGATAATGTACCAAAATTAGCAGATATTTTGACGTTGAATAAGATTTTGTCCGAACTGGGCTGTAAGGTCTCATCATTATGGGATGGAGGAGGAAGTTCTCAGGGGTTAATTCGATCCGAAGGCATTTTAGAATTAGAGTGCAGTGAAATGAAAACAAACATTGCAGATTATCAATATGTTTCAAAAATGAGGGCAAGTTTTCTTGTTTTAGGTCCACTATTAGGACGTTGTGGATATGCAAAAGTTTCAATGCCTGGAGGTTGTGCAATAGGCATAAGACCGATAGACCAGCATTTGTATGGGTTAAAAAAATTAGGGGCCAAAATAAGCATTGATGGAGGGTATATAGTAGCTGAGGCTAAAAATGGTTTAGTTGGAAATAGAATAAAATTACGAAAAAATTCAGTAGGCGCAACACAGAATATAATAATGGCTGCAGTTTTAGCACGGGGAGAGAGTCTTATTGAGAATGCGGCGCAAGAGCCTGAAATAGAAGATATGGTCAATTGTCTGAAAAAAATGGGCCTTAAAATTGATGGGGCTGGAACTAAAAATATTATTATTCAGGGGACAAACAGGTCTAGTATCGAGGGGGCTCACCATACAGTAATGGCTGACAGAATTGAAGCTGGTACATATGCAACTGCTGTATGTATGACAGGCGGTAAATTGGAATTGGTGAATTTTTCACCTAAATTATTAGAAACACCCTTTAAGATTCTTAATGATATTGGTTGCGATATTAAAATATTTGAAGATAGTGCCCTAATTGAAAGAGATGACAAGAAGCTTAGCCCAGTAAATATTATTACCAAATCCTATCCTGGTTTTCCAACAGATTTACAAGCCCAATTCATGGCACTCTTAACTCACGCTTCAGGAGAGTCAGTAATAAGTGAAAAGATTTTTGAAAATAGATTTATGCATGTGCAAGAATTAGTTAGAATGGGCGCAGACATAAAATTAGTTGGAGATAAAGCTATTATTTCAGGGAAAGCAGATCTGCTTGGGGCTCAAGTTATGGCTACAGATTTAAGAGCCTCTGTATCACTTGTGATTGCGGCACTTGTAGCTAAGGGTGAGACTACAATTAATCGAGTCTATCACTTAGATAGAGGTTTTGAAAAATTGGAAGAAAAGATATCTGCTTGTGGTGGAATGATTGAAAGAATAAATTAAATTATATAATGGATTAAAAAATGACTAGAATCTTCAATATAAAAAATACTAAATCAATGTCACAGTTCTTTGATTTACAGAAAGAAAGAGGGGCATCATTTTCTGATGTTAGCAATACTGTAGCTAGTATTATAAATAATATTAAGGAAAGGGGAGATACTGCCCTAATTGAATATACTAATACTTATGACCAAAATAATCTAAAAATAGATAACCTAAAGATCGAATTAAACCAATATGAAGATTTGCTAAAAGATTGCGATAAAGAGCTTTATGACGCTCTAGTTTTTGCTCATAAGAGAATCTATGATTACCACAAGCAATTACTCCCAAAAAATAGTATCTATAAAGATAATATAGATACAGATATAGAACTAAGGTGGAATGCTATAGACTCTGTTGGAATATATGTTCCTGGCGGTAGAGCTATTTATCCTAGTAGTGTATTAATGAATGCAATCCCCGCAATAGTTGCTGGCGTGAAAAGAATAGTTATGGCAAGCCCATCAATTAATGGTGTAGCTAATCAGGCAATAATTATTGCGGCAAAAATATGCGGGATTAATGAGTTTTATCAAATTGGTGGCGCTCAAGCTATTGCGTCTCTAGCTTACGGAACAAATACTATTGACAAGGTTGATATGATAGTTGGTCCAGGAAATAGTTATGTTGCTGCTGCCAAAAAGCAAGTTTTTGGAGATGTTGGTATCGATATGTTAGCGGGGCCGTCAGAAGTTGTAATTGTTGCAGATTCATCAATTAAATCGGACTGGGTAATTGAAGATTTATTCGCTCAGGCAGAACATGACATAAATGCTCAATCAATATTAATCACAAAAGATCATAATTTTGCATCAGAGGTAGAAATTAAAATAAACCAAAGAATTAATAAGATTGATAATGACTCAATAATGAAAAAAAGCTGGAAAAAATTTGGTTGTATTATTATTTGTGATGATGATAGTGAGATTATTAATCTTGTTAATGAGATTGCGCCTGAGCATCTTCAATTATGTACAAAAAATGCAAAATATTTGTCAAATCATATTTCTAATGCAGGAGCTATATTTATCGGTGAGTATACACCAGAAGCCATAGGAGATTATGTTGTTGGAACAAACCATGTTTTACCAACTTTAAGAACTGCTAAATTTTCATCTGGATTGTCAGTAATCGATTTTATGAAAAGAACTTCAATTGTTTCTTGTAATAAGAATAATTTTAATAAAATAGCACCAGAGGCTATTAAGATTGCAGATGCAGAAGGATTAGTAGCTCATGCAAAGTCATTAAAAGTAAGACTCAAAGATGGGAAATAAGATATTAAATGTCAAAAATAAACAAACTCTTATTAGCAAGCAAATCCAAGCGCCGATTGGATTTATTGGAACAGGTAGGAATAAAGCCAGACATTATTCTGCCGAGTAATATTGATGAGTCAATTTTTTCCCGTGAAGGATTACCTTCTAAAATTTCTTCAGTAATCGCTAGAGAAAAAGCTATGGCTATTTATAAAACCAGAAAAGAAGATGGTGATATAATACTGGCAGCTGATACGCTCGTTGCAATTGGAAGAAGGATTATAGAAAAACCGAAGAATATTGCTGAAGCCAGATTGTGCTTAAAATTATTATCAGGAAGAAATCATAATGTTTATACATCTATATGTATTATTGATAATTTAGGTTCACTTCATGAGAGATTGGTTGAAACAAGAATTAAATTTAAAATTTTATCTGATAACGAAATTGAGGCATATATGCTATCTAAAGAGTGGCATGGCAAAGCTGGTGGATATGCAATCCAAGGCTTCGCAGGCAGTTTTGTGATCAAAATAATTGGCTCTTACTCTTCAGTGATGGGGCTGCCTCTATATCAAACTGTAAATTTGCTAAACGGAGTTGGTTACAATGCCAGAAAACCTTGAGCAAAGAAATAATTTGTTTAAATACAAGTCTACTTTTTTTTTGGGAGTATTTTTATTGATAGTTATTTTCTTTCTTACAGTAAACCTGAAAAATAAATTTATTATTGATCCAGTCAAAAATATTTTGGCAAATAGTGAAGAATGGATCAGCTTTAATAGGCTTGATGATCAGTTAATTATCGAGTTTGATTATTTAATAAATAATAGTTGTAAGATTAAAGAGGTTAGGTATGGAATAAATAATAATATTCCATCAAACCTATTAGTTTTGGCTCCTTGCAATGTTAAGACTGAATCAATTGAGAGATTTAGAACTTTACCCCCCTCAACATCTTTTATGTCAATAAAAATTATATTTAATGATAATAGTGAGTCGAATGTTGAAGAATATTATGTAGATATTGTCATTTAGTTTATTTTAATGCTATATTATTCAGTATTTAAATTTGAGTAAAGTAAATGAAAAAGAATATTTGCCCAATTTGTAAAAACCAAGCGCGTGAAAAATTTATGCCATTTTGCTCGGAAAGTTGTGCAAATCGTGATCTAAGTAATTGGTTAACAGGAAAATATTATATTCCAGGTGAAAGAATTAACCATGATGAATCTATGGAACATGATGAAGAACTAATTCTAGTAAATAACAAAGATACACTAGACTTATCTTAAAAAACTTTTTATAACTATCTATAACTTGTGCCCTGATAGCTCAGTTGGTAGAGCAAACGACTGAAAATCGTTGTGTCCCTAGTTCAAATCTAGGTCAGGGCACCATTTCTCAAAATTATATTACTTAATATATAAAAATTAATCAATTCGACTACCAAGTCCTGCTAATTTTCTAAGGATCTCAATGAAACTAGTTACATCTTTGTCGCCATAACCACTTTCTTTGGATGCCTGCATTAGTTGCGACCATATTTGAGTCATTAGCATTGGGGCTCCATATTTTTGTCCTTGTTCTAGCATTAATCTTGAGTCTTTCAACACATTTGTGATTAGACTTTGAGTTGTAAAATCACCTTCAATCATTTTGGGGCCTTTATCAATCATTGTTTTTGATCCACTTGCTCCATCCTTGACTACATTTAGAAGGCTCTGCAAATCTAGCCCAGCCTTTTCACCTAGGACAAGACCTTCAGCAAGCGCAAGTCTATTTCCTGCTAATATTAGATTGATGATTAGTTTAGTTCTAGCACCAGATCCTGAGGGTCCCATGTAGTAGGACGCCCGCGAGAAAGAGTTCAATGTTTCTAGTGATTTATTAAAAATATTTTTTTCACCACCAGCAATAATTACAAGATCTCCTTCTTCTGCCATCGCACTTGTTCCACTGACTGCAGTATCTATAAAATGAATTCCATATTCTTTCAACTCGGATGCTATTAATTCACTATCTTCAGGTCTTGATGTTGTGGTGTCGCATATTATTAGGTCTTTATATTTTTTATCTGCTAACCCGTTTTTACCAAAGAAAACTTCCCTAGAAATATTGCTATTCGGAAGTGATGTTATTACTATATCAACATTTTCTCCCACTTTGTGAGGTGAGTCTAAAGGGGTTCCGCCAGATTTTCTTAACTGATCCATTCTTGTTTTATCTGTATCATATCCCTGGACATGAATTTGAGACTGCGTAAGGTTCTTAATGAAGGCTTGCCCCATTAAACCCATTCCTATTAAGCCAACTATTTTCTTACTCATTTCAGCCCTATATATCTATATATCTATAAATCTATTATCTGAATTTACTGATTCTGTTATTGCCTCTAATGCTCTAACAACTTTCATTCCTTCTAAACCAGATGTCTCAGGTATATTTGAATTTATTATTGACAAACAAAAATTACGCAAATTCTCTACTACCCCATCAAGTGGGACCACCTCTATTTCTTTTTGTGTTATATCATCTATTCCTTGAGTAAGAAATTGAGACCCATCAGAATTACTCCAAGCCGATGCTTTGTCGCCATGCGCTGATACTGAGGCTATGAATGGTAAACGCAAGGATGTATTAATTATTCCATGTGCTCCGCTGGTAAATTTTATCATTACTGTTGTTATATCATCAAGGGGTGTTCCGTCATCGAGAACACTGCTTAAAGCGCAAATTTTTTGAAAATCTCCACCAAGATACAATAGGTTATCAATCATATGCACGCCCAATGCTGTAAATGCACCTGCGGGAGCCTCTTCTTCTGAGTCTCTCCAAGGTCTATTGGGGTCAGGCCCAAATGGTCTGCTAAAATTTGACTCAAAATGATGAATATGACCAAGTTTATCTGATTCTATGTATTTTTTAAGGAGTCTGGTGGCCGGAAGAAGTCTTCTATAGTGAGCAACCTGAAGATAAATACCATGCTTGTTAGCGCAATCAACACAATCCTTGGCATCTTTCGTGGTCAGAGTAAGGGGTTTCTCCACCATGATATGTTTTTTTGATTTTGCAACCGTGGTTATCATTTCAACGTGAGATGAATGTGGGGTTGCTATTAAAACACCATCCAATCTTTTATCATTCAGAAAGTCTGCTATTGTATCTTTTGCTTCGCAACTATACTTGTTAGCAAAATCTTCTCTTTTATTTTTTGTTCTCGCATAACAAGATACAAGATTTGCTTCTGCTATATTTTTCAGAGATGCTGCAAGTTTATTGCCCCAATTACCAAGCCCTATTATCCCAATATTGACTGAAGTCATTTGTCACAGGGCTCTTCTATACTTATCAATTTTATTTTCATCAATTTCTATCCCTAGACCTGGTCCGTCAGGTGTAACAATATGTCCATTGATAACTTGAATTGGATTTTTAACAATGTCATCTGTGAGATATTGATTTGTAACACTAGCATCCCATTCGAGCGTCGGAAGTGATACCGCTAGATGTGATATTGCGGCACTACCTACGCTAGTATCTGCTGTTTTGCCTGCAAGGTTTACGGACATTGACAATGATTGCATTAATTTTGCTGCGGACATAACGCCATGTGCACTCCCCAATTTAATGAGTTTTAAACTTCCACCCATAGCCGCGCCTTCATCATAATGTTTTTGGATATCTTCAATCGAATGGATTCCTTCATCTGCGCCAATTGGAACAGAGCATGCTTCCGCACATTTCACCATTGAGGCTATATCATGACCCATGACCGGTTGTTCAAAGAAATCTAAACCTGCATTACCAGCGCCTTTTGCAAATGTAACTGCATCCTCAGGGCTAAAGCCTTGGTTTGCATCAGCAGAGACATGAACATTATCACCACAGATCTTTCTTGATCTCTCTGATCTATCAAGATCATATTCTGGAGGGTTTGGCCCTACTTTTACTTTAAATGCAATGTATCCTTCATCAATCCTTGCCTGAGCAAGCTCCATCTCATCTTTACTACCTGCAATCATCCAAAACATTGGAGCTTGGTCTCTCTTTTTACCTCCAAGTAGCTCATACATCGGTTTATTCTGGTGTTTACCTATTAAATCGTGAAGAGCCCCATCTATAGCTGACTTAGCACTATGGTTTGCATGCATTAATGGTTCTATTATCTCAACTAGATCCAAATGTGAGTTTATCTCAATACCATCCAATCGTCCCGCCATGAAGTTTGTTGCTGCTACCAATCCTTCAGCTGTTTCCCCCGTCATTGTTGGAGCAGATGAAGCCTCCCCCCATCCTACATTGCCATCTGTATCTGTCACTTTGACAATCAAATTATCGCATGTTTCAATTAGGATACCAGACATTTTTATTGGCATCTTTAGGGGTATCGCGACCGCACAAGACTCTATTTTTGCAATTTTAAACATAAATATAAACTCCTTTTAAATTCTTAGAGGTGCTAAAAGATCATTAATAGACGCATTCTCTAGGTTATTGACAACTTCAAATACTTCTTTTCTTTTTGCTTCATCATGATTTGGGCTTAAGTCTCTGAATTTATCCTGTACTTCTTCCATAGCCATTGGCCTTTCTTTTTCCCCCCTCATATGCTTCCCATAGAGCTCCACTTCTTCTCCTTCGATAACCATTTTAACTCTACCTGGCCAGAATTCAGGATGTATTGCATCAAGATCATCAGCCTGCTTTATATCAGTTATTGATAGCAATCTTTTAAATTCTTCTGATAGTCCGCCCTCAAGGACGCTAGTGAAAGTTTTCATATCTGCTCTTTTTTCAGTTAATGCAAGAGCGGCCGCAAAACAACCAGAGAATTGTGCATCGACGGGAGATTTTGGATTTCTTTTAAGTTCAATTGGCGAGCCACATAGCTGCACTCCATATGTTGGCATATCAATGACTATGGATGATATTTTCTTTGTGTCAATGCTATGTTGTTTTTGATAGTCAATTACCAGGTCTAAGGTTTGGTGATTATATCTGCAAAGAGGAAAAGGTTTGATTGCATTCTCAAGGGTTTCAAAGCTTTTACCCAGAGTTTTGGTTGCATTCTCAGGAATTGGTCTCAATGCATATCCTTGAAGAAAACCTTGTTTTCCTTCAAAAACTTCAGCGGCGCCAATAAAACCAGATTGTGCAAGTGTTGTAGCTATGAAGCTAGAATGAGTATTTATTCCTGGATGCGTTCGTTTATTCCAAGCGCCATTTACGACATACTGCATCGATCCAGCTGCCTGTGAACCATTTAGCCCCATAGCGTTTACGATTTCCTCTTCACTCATATTTCTAAGACGGCCAATGATTGCAGACCCAGAAAATGTTGCACAAGTACCAGTCGGATGAAAGCCCATCTCGTGTGATGAATGTGGACCTAATGCCATTGCCAAGCGACAGGCTATTTCATATCCAATAACAACAGAAGTTATTAATTCTTTACCGTTCGCATTATTTTCTTCTGCTGCAGCAAGTGAGCAATTAACAACTGATCCTCCAGCATGAATAACACCTTTGGCATGATGATTGTCATAGTCTAGGCTGTGTGCCATTGAAGCATTTGCAAAAGATGCCCATTCAGGGGCCATCTTTTCACCAGTTGCTAAAACAGTTGCGCCCTCTGAAGACCTATTAATAGCTCTAATACCATTTACAATTGATGGACCCGAATCCATCCAAGCGTAACCGCCAATGTCATTTCCCATTATATCTAAAATTAATTTTTTTGTATGATCAATCACTTCTTTAGGGAGATCGTCATATTTGAGAGTTTTTGCATATTTTGCTAGTTTTTGTGCTATATCCATTCTGTTGCCTCCAGGTTTAAGTATTTTAATTGGTGCATTTACATAAGTGGACTAATATTCGCAATTATTTTCATTTATGTCAATAATTCCAGTAGAATAATTTAGAACATATGAATTATAAGAAAAATATTTGATAGAACTTGCCTAAAATGTTTAAATCAATATATTGTGATAATTACATTTTTACCACGTTGGGATAAATATAATTTAGTATAGGTAGCGACTATGGCAAAGATAGATCAAATAAATGTCGGCGTAATTGGAGTTGGATGGGTAGGTGGAATAAGAGCCACAGCTTGCAAAAAGAATCCCGTGGTTGATAAATTATATATAGCAGAAATTAATAAAAGTAGACAAAATGAGTTAAAAAAGGAACTACAGCCTGATGTCATAACAAACAATTGGAAAGACCTTGTTAATGATACTGATGTAGATGCAGTTGTTATTTCCATGACACCTGAGACGAAGAGATTTCCATTGGTCATGGAATGCCTGGAAAAAGGCAAGCATGTCTTTGTTGAAAAGCCTTTAGCTCCTACTATTCAGGAGGCAGACGAGGCACTTCAACTTGCAAAAAAAAATAATTTAAAATTAACAATAGGCTACTCGAGAAGATTTGACCCAAGATATGCATACATGAACAAGGCCCTTAAGGGTGGCTTGATAGGTGATCCTGTGACATGCCTTATCTCAAGACATTCAACAAGAGAATTAGGCATGAAGATAACAGGTAGGTCGAATTTGTCACCTGCTTCAATTGCTGGGGTTCATGACTTTGACTATATACTTTGGGCAATGCAGCCGAGAAAACCAATAAGAGTTTATTCTCAAACCTCTGGCAAACTTTTTTCAAAGAATAGCGATAATCCTGATCATCAATGGGTTATGATTACAATGGATGACGGCACTACAATAACTATTGGCATTGGCTGGATTCTGCCTCCACACACTCCAAATTATGTTCAGGCTTTTATTGAGGTTGTTGGCACTGAAGGTACACTCACAATAGATGATTCACATAAAGATATACAATTGAGTACAATAAAAGATGGAATACAATACCCGATGTCATCTATGCCTGGAGAACAAATTGATCATGTATTTGCAGGGTCAATGCATGAGGAGATAAACCATTTTATCAGTGCAATTGTTTTTGATCACCCAGTTATGATTTCAGGGGATGAAGCAAAGATGGTTATGCAAGTGGCTCAAGCAGCCGATATGTCTGTTGAAATAGGTGAACCGATTAGTCTACCAAGAAATGATTTTATTTGACTAGATAAGGGTTGGAATCTTATATGAATGATCTTCTATCAAATATTGAACTTGTTCCTATTCTACAAATTATCTGGATTGATCTTATTTTGAGTGGCGATAATGCAATCGTCATCGCCCTAGCTTGCCGAGGTTTGCCTGAGAAACAGCGAAAGATTGGCCTATTTTTTGGGGTCAGCACTGCAATTATTTTACGAATTCTATTTGCGAGTATGATCACTTTAATATTGGACATGCCATTCATTAGAACCATTGGCGGTATTCTGCTGATATGGATCGCTATTAAATTAATTATACCGGCTAAAGAAGTCCATGATGACTCAAAAAATCAAGCTACTACTCTTTGGAAAGTTATTCTCACTATCGCAATAGCAGATGCTGCCATGAGCCTTGATAATGTATTAGCTGTTGCCGCTGCTGCCCATGGTTCCATTATATTAATTGTATTCGGAATTTTATTTTCAATACCTCTGCTTTTTATCGGCAGTACATTCTTATTAAGAGTATTTGATAAATTGCCTATATTAATCTGGTTTGGAGGAGGGCTTTTGGGATGGATATCCGGTCACCTTTTGTTTACAGACATTGGCACGCAAAAATTATTTACTTTTGTGACGGAGGATAATATATTTATAGCATCGATTGCTTGTTCAGTTTTTGTTATAACTTTTGCATATTTAATTAATAATATAAAGAAGAGGAGTTAAGGAATACACAATGTCTTATAATAAAATAGTTAGTGAAAGGGCAGCATGGATGGGCCCTGATATTCAATCATCAAATGAATGGAGAATAGAATTAAATCAGGAAGAATTAAATGAAATAGATTTAGCTCTTCAAAATATAAAATTAAAAAATATAAATATCCCATTTACAAAAGAAAATTTTAAGCTTCCAACTTTATCAAAAAAAATAAATTCATTATATGATATCCTAGAAAATCAATTAGGTTTTGTTTTATTAAGAGGGATAGAAAGAGACAGGTACACAGATCAAGAATGTGAATTAATATATTGGGGTATAGGGGTGCATCTAGGTAGACCTATATCACAGAATACAAGAGGTCATTTGCTTGGGCACGTAACGGATGAAGGAAAGAAAATGTCTGACCCAACAACCAGATTGTATCAAACAACTTTAAAAATGGATTTTCACTCAGATCAATTGCCTGTGGATGTTGTTGGTTTATTTTGCCAAAGAAAGGCAAAAAGAGGAGGGGCAAGTTTCCTGGTCTCCTCCCTGGCTATACACAATGTGCTTTTAGAAGAGAGGCCAGATCTAATTGATATTTTGCACCGACCTTTTAATCTAGATTGGAGGGGTGAAAACCCTGAAGGAGAGAAACCATGGTACACATGTCCAATGTTTAGTTATTTTGATGGTAAATTAACATCTCGTTTGACTTCCAGGGCATTCTTTGAGTCTGTTGTAAGGCATGGAGATCATCTCGCGCTTACCGATCAGCAAAGAGAAGCGCTTGATGTAGTGCAAGAAATTGGTGAGAGAGAGTCACTTAGACTTTCCATGGATTTCCAGGAGGGAGATATTCAATTTATAAATAATCATCAAATTCTTCATGCAAGAGGAGATTTTGAAGATCATGAGGACCCAAAATTAAAAAGACATCTACTCAGAATGTGGATTGCATTCCCAGCTGAATATAGAAGGAAATTATCACCTGAATTACAGCAGAGATATGCTTTTGTTGAGAAAGGTGGTATTCCAAACAAGGAAGTGGTATGATTAAGTCTAAAAATAAATTTAATAAACGTCATATTGGAGTTGGTGTAGTGGGATGTGGAAGAATTGGTTCACATCGAGCTCGTCTTTGTGCATTGCATGCAGCTGTCAATTATTTAGTTGTTTCAGATGTTAATGAAGATAGTGCCAGAAATTTAGCCGCCATCACAAACGCACATGGTTTCTCAACTGATAATTTAGAAGTAATAAATGATCCTAAAGTGGATGTTGTTATTGTTTCAACTCCTGAAGACCAACATAGAGATGCTGTTGAGGCCGTTATTAATGCTGGTAAATCAGTTTTGGTTGAAAAGCCTCTAGCTTTAACAATTGAGGATGGAGATAGGCTTGCAAAGCTGGCCGAAGAAAAGGGTGTAGACTTGCGTATAGGATATTCTCAAAGATTTTTACAAAAGTATTTCGTTGCACACGATGAAATTGCAAAAGGTAAACTTGGGCCTATTCTTGGTGGGATGACCAGAGTTTATAATACCAGAACCAATATGCTAGAAATACTAAAAAGATGTCCTGAAGCAACCCCAATATTAGATATTATAACCTATAACGTAGATTATATAGGTTGGTGTCTAGGGTCTGAAGTTTCACCTGTTGAAGTTCAGGCAATGGGCCATGGCACAATATTTAGAGATCAAGGATTTGATGTTGACGATATAAGTTTAACGATGGTCAGGTATTCTAACGGTGCAGTTTTCTCGTTTGATATTTGTTATGCCTTGCCTGGAGGATTCCCAACAACTGGACAAAGTATCAGACTTGAAATTATGGGCCGTGATGGTGTTATTTTGATTGATGATGATCATAAGGAACAAATACTTTATAGTGAACATGGTTATAAAAATGCCTATGCAAAAAAACAAGATTTAAACTTAGTATTCCTTGGCAGTAGATCATCTGGTGAATGGGCAGATGGAGTAATGTTTGGTAGAATGGCTGACGAAACGAAAGATTGGCTAGACGCTCAATCAACTGGATCAAAATGCCACCTCACAACTGCAAAAGAAGCTAGACAAACCCTTGCTGTGACGTTGGCAATGGCTGAAGCCTCTGAAACTGGCCAACCTATACCACTCGCAAATTTATAGCCCAATATAATATTTCATTCTGGAATTTCCCAACCTTCATTGGATAATTCCTCCATAGCTTCCAACATGCATGTTACGCTATACGTTAGAACCATTGCGCCCCCTGGATTGACGCATACCATTAAGGCTTCTGCAATTTCTTCAGGATGCAGTCCAAGTTGCAAGCCTTTTTTAATATGTGCTTTGAGGTGTTCCTGATTATGTGGATTTGATCCTTTTACAGCCAAAGCTATAATATGAAATAATTCATGCATCCTTTCATCGAATATCTTCGTTTTTTTTCTTATTTCATGGTCTAGATCTAACATTATTTTTACGTATTCAGGAAATTTATCAGCTAACCATTTATGGGCTGGGTATACGTGACTCCTTCTTTCCGCGAATATTTTTGACAGATCAGCAGGCTTCTTCTTATCATGTTTCTTCATTTTAACCCCCAAATATTTATAGGAAACGCGATATATTATCACCAAGTATCTTTTTCTTTTCATCCTCAGTTATAGTTGAACAACCTTCTACAAAACTTACTGGATAGGGCTCCCCCATGTCGGCTGGGTAATCACTTCCTAAGAAAATTTGATCAACGCCAACTAAATCTATTAAGTATCTTAAATCATTTTCAGAGTGTGTGATGGTGTCGTAATATAGGGCTTTTATATACTCTGACGGCATTTTAGCTACTTTCTCTTTTGCTTCATCTCTAACTTTATATCCATGATCAAACCTTCCAATGCCTTGTCTTAAATATCCACCAGCATGAGCAAAGCAAAGTTTTAATTCAGGTAATCTATCAAGCAAACCACTAAAAATAATGCATGCAATTGCAGCCGTTGTCTCAAGAGGATTGCCAATTAAATTTCTTAAGTGGTATTTTTGTAACCATGAATTTGCCCGCCCTCTTGTAGGATGAAAGAAGATCATGCAGCCTAATTTATTAGCTGCTTCCAAGACTGGATAAAAATTATCTGCATCCCAATCAGCCCCATTAACATTTGTCGCAACCATTGCTCCAATCATTTTTTTTGATGTTACACATCTTTCCAGTTCATATATAGATGCATCAGTGTCTTGCAATGGTAAAAAACAAAAACTTTTAAATCTTTTTGTGTCTGTATTTGCGTAATCAAAGATATCATCGTTAACGTCCCTTGCGTATGAGATGGCATTCTCTTTATCCAATTGATGCCAATGCATTAAAGGACTGAGGCTCAATATATGCATATCGACATTTCTCTCATCCATTGACTTCAATCTTTCTGCCGGAGTTTCCATCCTGGCTGGCCATGGAAGCTTCCTTACTTCTTTTTCATTCTTATATGATGTGGTAAACTTCCCATCCGTATCTCTTGAAAATTCTATTCCATGCCAACTTCCACCTTTTTTAGCTATTTCAATAGCTTCCCTTGGTGCTACGTGAGTATGCATGTCTATTTTCATATTTTTACTCCCAATATTCAATATTATTGTCTTACCATATCTATAGATTATAACTCATATAAATCTATTTTTTCTTTTTGATGATGGCAGTATATTCAGCTTATTTCTATATTTAGCAACAGTTCTTCGAGCAATATTAATATCATATTTTTGAAGCAAGGTAACAATTTTTTCATCAGAAAGGACATCATCTTTTTTTTCATCTTTGATTAATTGTTGTATTCTAGATTCAATACTCTTTGATGATATTTCTAATTTATTGTCATCACCAATGCCTTTGTCTAAGAGATATTTCATTTCAAATGTCCCTCTAGGAGTTTGAATATATTTATTTTGTATTGATCTACTTACAGTTGACATATGCAATTCCGTATTTTTTGAAATTTTTTCTAAATTTAGTGGTTTCATCCAATGAATGCCATGGTCAAGAAAGTCTCTTTGTTGGAAAATTATTTCATTTGCTATTCTTATTAGAGTCTTCTGACGTTGCGCTATGCTATTTACAATCATCTTTGCAGCAGAGTAATTTTTATTGAAAAAATCCTGGTCAGCAGTAATATTTGTTTTTTTTGCCAGTATTTTCATATAGGAGCTATCCAAAGTAATATTATGGAGAATATTTTGAGCTAAATTAACTGTATAAACTCCACTCTCATTTTTTTCCAAAATTATATCTGGGGTTATAACCTCCAAATTATCGCGATAAAAACTAAGGCCAGGTTTTGGATTACACTTCCTAATTATATTTATGTAGTTTAGCAAGTCTTGCTTATTAAGCCCTGTTATTTTAGATAACTCTTGGAAGTTATCATCTGCTAATAATTCTATATTTGAAAGTAATATATTTAACTTCTCATTTAATTCTTTTTTCTCTCTTAATTGAATATAAAGGCATTCTTGAAGTGTCCTTGAAAAAACTCCAGTTGGCTCAAAACCCTGAAGCTTTGTTAATAAGTTTTCATAAAAGTTTTTACTAATTCCAATTTTCTGACATATTAACTCATCAGTCTCTTTTAAATAGCCTGCATCATCAAGTGAATTAATCAGGTACGAGGCTGCTATTCTTTCATGATTATTAAATTTTGCAATAACTAGTTGTTCTTGAAGATGCTCTTTTAGTGATTTTGTATAGTTAAAATTATTGATAATATTATTCTCTTGAGTAGCATTAGGCTTGTGTGAATCTGATAGCTTATTCAGGCTAGTTTCTGATTTATTTATATGTGTCTCTTTTTCAATCAAGAATGGATTATCCTCCATTTGTTTTTGGATATAATCTTCCAACTCAATATTACTTAACTGCAAAAGTTTTATAGTAAGTTGTATTTGAGGAGTGAGTGATTGACGTTGTGAGTTATTTTGAATATTTACAAGACTTAGATTCATATTATTTTTTCTACATATTAAATTGATCACCTAAATATACTTTTTTGACTTCTTGGCTATTTAAGATTATTTCTGGTGTTCCACTGATCAATAAATTTCCTTCATATATTATATAAGCTCTATCGATCAATGTAAGAGTTTCTCTGACGTTGTGATCGGTAATTAAAACTCCTATACCACTTTTACTAAGAGATTTTATAATTCTTTTTATATCATCAATTGCAATTGGATCAACTCCAGAGAATGGTTCGTCCATTAATATATACCTTGGATTTGTTGCTAAAGCTCTAGCAATTTCAACGCGCCTCCTCTCCCCTCCGGATAATAGTCTCGCTTGATTTTTTTGTATTTTATTAAGGCCAAATGTTTCTAATAGCATAGATAACTTTTCTTCTCTCACCTTAGGATTTGCCTCTGAAATTTCTAAAATACTATTTATATTATCTCTTACATTCATACCCCGAAAAATTGAGGGCTCTTGAGGCAAATAACTTATTCCTAGTCTTGCTCTGCTATACATTGCTAATTGAGTGATGATTTCATTACTAATCCGTATATCTCCGCTTCGAGGCTTAATAAGACCCATCATTATATAAAATAATGTTGTTTTGCCAGCACCATTTGGGCCAAGGAGACCAATTATTTCACCTGGTTTAATGGTCAAAGATATATCATGTATTACGGATATTCCATTATAATCTTTGGCAATATTTATAGCTTCAAATGACTCATTTTCCATAAATTCACCCAGTTTAATAATTATTAATATTAACCCAAAATTTTCAATTTATATTAATTATTGCATTAACACGTTCTGGAGATTTTGTGTCTATTGTTCCAGTATTCATATCAATCACAACTTTACCAGTTTTGATTGCACTACTTTTGTCCCTACCAATTATGACGTTGTTCTCGAGTATAATTATATTTTTTTTAACATCATATTCAGCAAGTTCACTTGTTGCAAATTGGTCATCAAAACTGATTAATACATTTCCAAAACAATTTAATTTATCAAAATTTAATTCACCATTATTATCATCTAAGTTATAAACAATTTCTAGTTTATCTGTCGTCAGGGTAATGTCTTCCTGAACTGCCTTAACTTTACCGGTAAATATTGCTTTCTTTTCGCTATACAATATATCAAGGGTGTTTGCCTCTATGTTTAGAGGTGAGTCTAGAGATATTAGATTGTTTTTGGTTTTTGACTCAAGCTGATCAAAATTCCCCATTGCAAAATACAAGCAAATGATAATTAGAAAAATCTTTTTCATATTTCTTCGCATTCTTTTTTTTCATTGTTTATCTTGAAATTTATACCATCTCCAAAACTTACTTTATTACCATTTTCAGTGACGGCAAAATTACTGCTTGTAATACAAAAATCATTATAATTTACAAATACTGGACTTGCACTCGCTATTTCATTTTTATTAAGATACACAGCAACGTTATCAATAATTAATGTTGGCTCATTGTTTGTATGTATCTCAATATTATCAGTCAGTCTTAATATTTTACTATTATTATCCAGAGTTGCATTGTCTCCATATAAATTTATAATTTTATTATTTTGGAATTTTAATGTTGCAGTGATTCCTGACATATGAATTATATTTTGATTTTCTTTACTATTCCATGTATTTACGGAAGTTATTTCGTATAATTCATTTTTATCATTAATTCCCGAAATGGTAGAATTAGTTATTTCAAAAATATTATCCAACTTCTCTTTATTTTGGACAGCTTTATAGAGCTTAGTGCCATCAGCTGTTTTTAACTCATCTTTCATTAATATTGGGTAGAATAGTATTCCAATAGCAACAAAAATAAGTATTAGTATCGACCTGTCTAGGACCTTTATGTTTTTAGAGTGCTTTAAAATAGCTCTCATCTGATTTACATGCTGTTTTTTAGTCATTTTGACATGTTCTTTTATTTTATTATATAGCATTTTCTTAATGCTCAAAAATATTTTGGTCCTTCCATCCATTGAGATCTAGTCTGACCTGAGTTTCAATGAAATTGAAACATGACTGAGCTAAATCATATTTATTCTCTCTTTTTAAGATTTCGTCCAGGCATTCCTTAATTCTATGAAGGAATATTACATCATTTGCTGCATATATCATTTGTTTTTCTGAGAGTTCGCTTGCCCCCCAATCAGAACTTTGCTGCTCTTTTGAAAGTTCAGCATTTAATAATTCTTTACATAATTCTTTTAGACTATGTTTGTCAGTGTAGGTTCTTGCGATCTTTGATGCTATTTTTGTGCAATAAATATTTTCAATTTTAGTATCTAAATACCTATTTAGGACAGCAACATCAAACCTAGCGAAATGAAAGATTTTTTTTATACTTTTATCTTCTAAGATTTTTTTTAGATTTGGCGCAGGGGCAACTTTACTTTTTATTTTTATTAGATGCGTTTCTTTACTGCCAAAATTTATTTGGACCAAGCATAATCTATCTCTTTCTATATTAAGTCCAAGTGTTTCGGTATCAATTGCCACTTCAGAGCCAATAATTAAATTATTTGGCAAATCATCATGATGAAGCTTTATTCCTACTTTTTCTGTTTTCACGAGAATCCTTACTCTCAATTATTTGATTAATAAACAGGGTTTAATTTTTTTCATAAGTAATAATGTAAATTATATTTTGTTTATAATAAATATATATTATATTCTCAATAAATTAAATTTAATTCTTTTGAAGAGAAAATCTTTAAACAAGGAGAATAACATAGCTATACCATCACAAGATAGTATGATTGTTTCAGTTTTTGGTGGAACAGGTTTTATTGGCAGGAATCTAATTCCTAAGCTAGTAAAGCTTGGCTTCTTAGTCAAAGTTGCTTCAAGAAATCCACAAAGAGCTCATTATCTTAAAGTATCAGGCAATATTGGTCAGATTGAGATTATTAAGGTAAATGTATCTCAAGAAGAGTCTGTCAGAGAATTTATTAAAGGCTCAGATATTGTTATAAATTTAATTGGCATCCTAAATGAAACAAGGAAACAGAAATTCAATTTTATACATTCTGCCCTGCCATCTCTAATTGCTCAGTTAACCTTTGAACAAGGAATAAAAAGATTTATTCATTTATCTGCATTAGGATCAGATGTAAATTCAGAATCAAGATATTCAGCCAGTAAGGCAAATGGTGAGGTTTCTATTTTGAACTATAATAGCCAATCTACAATTATCAAACCCTCGCTGGTATACGGTCCAGATGATAACTTTTTCAATCAATTTGCTTCAATATTGTCAATTATACCTATTTTCCCCTTGATCGGATATGGGAAGACAAAATTTCAACCAATTTATGTTGGGGATTTGGTAGAATTAATTATTGGTATTATTGAAGATGTTAATCCAAAGCAAATATATGAGGCGGGCGGAGATGAGGTATACTCCTTAAAAGAGATAATCGAATTAATTTTAGGCATTATGAATAGAAAACGTTTATTGATACCGGTTCCATTTAATTTATCAAAAGGATTTGCTATTGTATCTCAATTTATGCCGAAACCTCTAATTACATTTGATCAATTAAAACAACTTCAGCAAGATAATATTATTAGTTACGATGATAAAAATTTAGTTGGATTAATATCCGATTTTGGAATAACTCCTAAGTCTGTTAAAAATATAGTTCCATTATATTTAAAAAGATTCTCGAAGTCCCCTAAACCAGAATAATTAGTATCCAGAAGCTAAGAATAACACGATAAATAACAAATGGATAAATTCTTATCTTTTCTATGTGTTCAATTAATAATTTTAGCGATAAATATGACGCAACAAAGGATATTATTATAGATAACAAGATCGATATTGTTAATTCTAATTCCATTAACTGAATAACTAAATAAATGGTATAGATAATCCCAAATAGGAGGATGGGCAAGGACATGAATGATGCAATAAATGTTGACTGTGATCGACTATACCCAAGAAATCTTGATAATGTTAAACAAATGCCAGATCTACTCACGCCTGGTATTAGGGCAATAGATTGAAATATCGCAAGAGTAAGAATATCTTTATTTCGAAAGTATTTTAAAGTTTTTTCTCCAAGGGTATCACTAACCAATAAGATAAGAGCAAATATAAGATTAAACCAAGCTATAATTGACAAGTTACCTCTTAAATTATCAATAAAATTTGTTGTTAATAGTATAAATGCCAAAATTACAGTTGGAACTGCGCTAAATAAAAATAACAATAACAATGACTTTCTGTCTATGAATTGGTAGCCCCCTGTGTTAAGAATTTTATTCAGTTTTATTCTATTTCTTGAGAAGTATATTACTAAAGCTACGAGAGAACCAATGTGCAGGCTTAGATCTATCGATACGGATTGATTTATATTTTCACTAACTCCATTTACTATATTTAAATGGGCAGAAGAACTTACTGGAAGGAATTCAGTGATCCCTTGAATTAGTGAGAGAATAATTAAATGCTCGAGCGCCATGGTATAATATATATCACATACAAATATATTTTTTTAAATTTATTTAATAATATTATTTACATTTTTTTTATTATTATATTTTAAGTTATAATTATGATAAAGCTATTCCATTTTCCAATATGTCCATTCTCACGGAGAGTAAGGATCACTCTATCAGAGCTTAATATACAATTTACAATGGTAAATGAGAACATATGGGATAAAAGGCGAGAGTTTTTAGCTGTAAATCCAGCAGGTAGTCTTCCGGTGATGATAGATGATCAGCATAATGCAATAGTAAGTTCCTATGCGATTATAGAATTTATACAAGAAAAATTTGAAATTAATTATCATCAAAACAAGCTAGATTTTGGAGATATATATGAACAGGCTGAGATTAGAAGATTAGTAGATTGGTTTGATAATAAATTTTACACTGAAGTTACTAGAGTAATATTAAAAGAGCTAGTGGATAAATATTATATTAAAAACAATACCAATACTACAAGTCCAAACATGGAGCTTATAAGGATAGCGCAAGACAACCTTCATTATCATTTAGATTATCTTACCCACTTGATTAATTCAAGAAAATGGATTGGAGGAGATTTTTTTTCACAGGCTGATATTGCAGCATCCGCACACTTGTCTTGTTTAGATTTTTTATCAAAGTTACAATGGGATGTTTGTCCTGTGGTAAAGAATTGGTATTCAAGAATAAAGTCCCGTCCATCATTTTCAGGAATATTA
>CEUZ01271748.1_pt1 | contig 99927 bp, 101 predicted proteins | sample 361511 | NCBI WGS metagenome assembly CEUZ01 (sample SAMEA2622822, study PRJEB7988) | marine metagenome | biome: marine biome (ENVO:00000447); feature: surface water layer (ENVO:00002042); material: "saline water (ENVO:00002010), including plankton (ENVO:xxxxxxxx)" | depth 5 m
AATTTCTTATTCAGGTTTTTGTGAAAAATATTAAATTTTGCATTATATAATTTTCTATTTTTTATAACATGTCTTTCATCGGCCCATAAAGCCTCCGAAGCTATTTGAATAGGTGTTGGTACTGTTGGTGATGCTATATTTCGCAAGTTGAAAAACGCATCTACCAGCTGCTTTTGGCCAACAACAAAACCTGATCTAAGGCCAGGCGCATTTGATCTTTTTGAAAGTGAGTTAAAAGATAAAATATTTCTAAAGTCATCTTTTTCTGCTACTTGTAATATACTGGATGGCGCTTCATTTCTGTATATCTCCGAGTAACATTCATCAGCAATAATAAAAAAGTTATATTTGATTGCAAGCATATATAGCTTTCTTAGATAATTTATACCGGCAATAGACCCTTGCGGATTAGATGGTGAACATAAATAAAAAGAGATAGTTTGCTCTAAAATTTCTCTCGGTATTTGATCAAGATTTGGGAAATAATTATCTTCTGCTCTTACACTAATCGCATGTATTTTTTTTCCTGTATAATTAGCTGCTGTTGCATATACTGGATAGAAAGGATCGGGTAAAATAAATATAGTCTTATTTTGTTGTAATTTTGTTGCTAATAATCCTGCAAAAAACAATCCTTCACGAGAACCAGCTATTGGTAGAATATTATTCTCTGCTTGAATCTTATTTATATTATATCTTTTTTTTAACCATGTGGATACTTGTTCACCAAAATGACTGCTTACTTTAGCCGACGGATAACTAGCATATTTATCAAAATTATCATTAATAATTTTTTTTACAAATAATGGAGTGTTGTGACGTGGAGAACCTATAGATAAATCTATTAAATTCGCGGGCTCAACATAGCCATTAAGCAGGTCTCTTGTCTTTTGAAATGGAGATATAGACACCATTATTCCTCATAATTACAATTTACTTCTAAATTATAATTTAATCTGGTTAAACCTATGTTAATGATAAAAAAAAGGTGGCAATTAAGCCACCCTTTCTTTTGGGAGTAATATAATTAAAAAATAGATCTAGGACTTTGTGAAATCAGGATAAGCATCCATCCCTAATTCTGCCTTATCTACTCCAATTAACTCAGACTCATCACTAACACGTATGCCTATTGATTGTTTCATAATGAACCAAACAAGAGCACTGATTGCACTAACAAATAGTCCGATTGATATAACACCGATAAATTGTGTTATTAAACTTGTGTCAGGGTTTGACCAAGGCACTACGAGTGTACCCCAGATACCTGCTAATAAATGCACTGGAATTGCTCCAACAACATCATCAATTTTAAGTTTATCCAACATAGGAACAGCGAGCACAACTATTACCCCACCGATAGCACCAATTATTATTGCTGATAGTGGTGAAGGCATCAGTGGTTCTGCTGTAATAGATACTAAGCCAGCTAGAGCGCCGTTTAAGCACATTGTTAGATCTACCTTCTTATAAAGAATTTGAGTTAAGATAATAGCTGCAACAACACCTCCAGCAGCGGCAAGGTTTGTATTCATGAATATTTTTGATACAGATGATGCATCTTCAAGTGACCCAAGAGCTAATTGAGAACCACCATTAAAACCAAACCATCCAAGCCATAGAATGAAAGTGCCTAGTGTTGCTAGAGGCATAGATGATCCAGGCATTGCATTTACTTTACCATCAGCATACCTTCCAGCTCTTGCTCCTAATATTAATGCACCCATTAAAGCGGCCCAGCCACCGGTTGAGTGAACTATTGTAGAACCAGCAAAATCACTGAATCCTAATTCAGATAACCATCCAGCACCCCATTGCCAAGCGCCTTGTATTGGATATATAAATCCACAAAGTACAACTACAAAGATTAAGAATGGAATAAGTTTAATTCTCTCTGCCAATGTACCCGAAACAATTGAAGCTGTAGTGGCACAGAAAACCATCTGGAAGAACCAATCAGATGCGGCTGAATAACCACCAGTATCAGCTGAAGGATCAGGCACACTAAATGCAGAGAAGCTTCCGAGGAAACCTCCATCAACACCATCATACATTAAATTATAGCCGAGTACCCAAAAAGCTATTCCCGCAATTGCATAAAGACTAATATTCTTTGTGCACTGCATGGCAACACTTTTCGATCTTACCATTCCGGCTTCTAGCATTGCGAATCCAGCTGCCATCCACATGACAAGAAAGCCACCAATCAAAAACAACAGGGTATTAAATACATACACTGTGTCTTCAGCAGCAGCATTTGCTGGTTCAGTCATGGCGTAAGTTATTGTACTAAACCCTATGACCAAAAAAAGTAATTTTTTTAACATTTTTTTCTCCTAATTATTTCTTAAAGGGCTGCAGTGTCAACTTCGCCCGTCCTTATTCTTGTTGCTCCTTGGACATCAAAAACAAATATTTTGCCATCACCAACTTTTTCGGTTTTTGCGGCCTCAACAATTGCCTTTGATGCTGAATCAACTATTTCATCATTAATAACAACATCGATCTGCATTTTTGGGATGAAATTTACTTCATATTCGGCGCCACGGTAGATCTCTGTCTGACCTTTTTGACGCCCAAAGCCTTTGACTTCAGTAACAGTCATTCCCTCTATACCGAGATCAACAAGTGCCTTTCTTACATCATCAAGCTTAAATGGCTTAATAATAGCAGTAATCAATTTCATTAATTTTCTCCTTAAAAGATTTCATCTAACTGTATATAATGCAAGAAGCGTGCCAAAGTTTCTAAAAAAACATAAACCATTGTAAAATAATGATTTTATCTTATAATTTTTTTTTTTATTTTAGTAGATTAATTTATTAATGATTAAATTTTAGGCATCATTAAATGAATGATTAAATATTAGGCATATTACGTATCATTCCTTCTTGCGCTACGCTGGCGATAAGTTTTCCATTTTTAGAAAAGATATTTCCTGTAGAAAAACCTCTACTATTAGATGCGTTTGGACTTTTTTGGCAATATATTAGCCAGTCATTTATATCAAAGGATCTGTAAAACCACATAGAATGATCTAAACTTGCTATTTGAAGTTTTTTTTCGAATATTGAAATTCCATGTGGCATTAATGCTGTATCAAGGATTGTGTAGTCACTTGCATAAGCAAGCATTGCATATTGCAGCGGCTCTGTTAAATCTATTTTCTCAGATGTTTTTAACCATACATTTTGAATTGGTTTTTCCTTTTTAGGGCTCATAATATTTCTGGGCTTTGTGGGTCTATATTCAATTGGCCTTTCTCTAAGACGAGTGTCGCGAATGGTATCAGGTAGTTCATTGATATTATTTAGTAATTCTAGTTCATTTTTAAGCTCATCATGAGAGATTATATTTTTAGGCATTTCTTCTTGATGGCTTAACCCTTCTTCATATTTATGGAATGAGACAACCATGTAAAATATCAGGTGGTTTTTTTGATAAGAAGATATATTCCTTTGACAGAAACTTTTTCCGTCATGAATACTAGTAACTTTATACTGTATTGGAATATCTGGGTCTCCTGCTTTAACAAAATACGAATGCAATGAATGGATCTTTTTATTTTCGACTGTCTTGTAGGCTGCAAGTATTCCTTGCGCCAAAAGAAGACCCCCAAAAACTCTTCTCCAGCCAATTTCTTTAACTGATGATTCAAATTGATTATCACCGACTGGAGATAAATTTAAAATATTTATAAGATTTTTTATAGCACTCATAATAAAAACATTTTAGATTAGAATTAATAGTTTAACAAATTTGAACTATAATTATTATTTGATCAGAAAATATACAACAGTCAAATGCAAAATACAAATAAGATCTTTAGTGACATAATTATTGCAGGTAATGGCCTTACTTCACAAATTCTCTCCTTAGCACTCATCAATACACTTGGAGAAAATATAACAATTAATGCCATTGACAGGAAAGAAGGTGAGAGAGATTTTCCTAATTATGTGAGATCAATATCCTTATCACTATCTTCAGTAAATATATTGAAAGCAATAGGTATATGGGACAAAATATCTCCTAAGTGTTTCCCTGTTGAAAGGATTCGTGTGACTCATCAATCTAATAATCAAACTGATAAAGGTTATTTAGAATTTGATAGTAGAATAGATGACCAAATTATATCCTATATTTTAGATGAGTTTGACTTAAGAAAGTTATTGTCTCAAGAGTTAAAAAAGAAGAAAAATTACAATTTAATATATGATACAATTAATTCAATCAAGTATATTGATAATTACGCAATATTAAGAACAGATAATAATACATTTAATGCAAAACTCTTAATTGCAGCAGATGGAAAACATTCGATTATAAAGAAATTATCCCAAATTGATTCCATAAAATGGGATTATAAGCAAACAGCACTTTCTTGTTTAGTAAAGCACACAAAAGAAAATACGGGAACTGCCTTAGAAAAATTTTTATATACAGGTCCATTTGCAATTCTACCAATAGGACAAAATACTTCTTCAATAATCTGGTCGGCAAATACAGAATTTATGAAACAAATAAAGAATTTAGATAGTAAAAGATTAATTGAAAAGATAGCAAAGGAATTTGACATGGAAAGGGGCTTGATCAAAGAAGTAATGAGTATTGGATATTTTGACTTGGAATTTAGTATTGCTAAGCAACTTTTTTCTCATAGACTAGCGCTAGTAGGAGATGCAGCTCATATAGTTCACCCTCTTGCAGGACAAGGCATGAATATAGGTTTAAGAGATGTTGCCCAACTAGCAGAAATTATAGTTGATTCCCTCAAATATGGCCTAGACTTTGGCCAAAAAAATGTATTAGAACAATATGAAAAATATAGGATGTTTGATATCATAAGTTCGGCCCTCTTGTTTGATGGCATAAATAGGCTTTACACGAACAATTCAAAATCATTAGACTTGTTAAAAACCTTTGCAATAGTATTCGTAGATAAATTTCCTGGATTGAAAAAAAATTTTGTAAGAGAGGCATCGGGTGTAAGCAAGAAATCCCCCAAGCTTACAAAAGGTATTAGCCTGAATTGATTTTTCTACTCTCTTGTAGCAGCATAATTGGAATACCATCTTTTATTGGATAAGCTAGCCCAGATTTTTTAGATATCAATTCTTGGTTTTTTTCATCATATTCCAATTTGCCCTTAGATATTGGGCAAACAAGTATTTCTAGTAAATTTTTATTTAACTTATTTTTCATCATTATTGAATAAAGTTGTTATCTTCTGTATTCCTGGATGCTATGGATAGCTCACTTAATGCGATTAATATTTCAGATCTGTTTTTCACGTTATTAGCCTCAAGAAGGGCTTGTTTTTCCTTAGCGGAGAAAGGACTTAGCATAGCAAATGCATTAATTAATATTTCTGTATCTGTATCCGTTATGATAGACCAATCAGTAGTTAGGTCATTCACATTAAGATAGTCTGAGATAACATTTAATAATTTATTCCTATCTATTCCATTTATATTTTTATTTATAGATAAGTCATGCATAAACTTTTGATAATTAACATTTACAATTCTATATTCTTTGTCTGTAGGTATTTCATTTTCAATACTGAATCTACAAATCCCAGTTAATTTAATAATAAGTGTGTTATCATCATTTTCGACGTATGTTGATATCTTGCCTAAACATCCAACACTTTCAATGTCATTTGCTTCCCTTTTATTGAGGGAAGGCTGGATAATACCAACATATTTATCTCCCTTGATAGAATCTTCAATCATTTGTAGATATTTTTTCTCAAAAATATTAAGAGGCAATATTGCTTTTGGCAATAAGACACATTTGTTTAGCGGAAATATAGGGATAGTTTTAGGAAGTTTATTTATATATATATCAGTGTTCATTTTTAGCCCTTATGCAAATAAAATAGCAGATAACTGCTTTCTTTTTTCTATAGTTATTGGATCATCAAAGCCCCATGCCTCAAAGAATTTTAATAACTGATTTTGAGCGGATTTATCTTTCCAATCTCTGTCAATTTTGATGGACTCAATTAATAGATTGGCAGCCTCTTCATATTGACCAACTGAATTGAGATAAAGTGATAATTCAATACGCGATTCATGATCGTTGGTCCTCTTTTTTATATTATTTTTTAACTCTGTTATCTTTTCTACATCATTTTCTACATGCTTTGATAATTCAATTTTGGTTGTAATTGCTTTTATTTCACTAGTTTCTTGTATGTTCTTTGGCATACTATGAATAAATTCAATTGCTTTGTCGATATCATCCATCTTAAGGTAACATTCTGCAATCATTTGAATTACTTTAATATCATCATTTTTTAAATCTATTGCTTGTTGAAGAATTGAAAGTGCATCCTCAAAATTATTGTTAGAAATTAGGACTGATGCATTTTCTATAAGATCTTCCAGTGCATTTTTATTAGTATCCACATTCTTTTCAAAGAATTGCCTTAGCTCTGTTTCTGATATGTTACCCATAAAACCATCAATTGGTTTACCATCTTTAAATGCAAAAACAGCTGGAATAGATTGAATGCCCATCTGACCAGCGATCGCCTGGTTTTCATCTATATTAACTTTGCATAGACTTGCTTTCCCATTATATTCATTTACTAAATTTTCTAATAAGGGTGTTAACTGCTTACAAGGTCCGCACCATGGAGCCCAAAAATCGACTAATACAACATTTGTCTTAGAGGCTTCAATGACATCAGAATTAAATGTATGGATATCTGTATCTTTTATATTTGATGGATTTTCTGATACTATATTGGGCATTGCTTTTTAATAAATTTATTTAAATATAAAGTATATAATTAGTAATAAAACAAAATCAATCTAATTTATAAAATAATTTACTAGTAAAATATAATAAATACATATATAAAATTAAGTGTGAATTTTGCGGGCGTAGCTCAGTGGTAGAGCACAACCTTGCCAAGGTTGGGGTCGTGAGTTCGAATCTCATCGCCCGCTCCATTTCTTATAATTAGAAGTTAGAAATCACATGTAATTCTGGAGTTTATCTTATGCCATCCCATGATCTAATAATTAAAAATGGGAAAGTTCTTCATGGTCAAGATTTTGAAGTAGTTGACATTGCAGTCTCAAATCAAAAGATCACTTCTATAAATAAATCCATTAAAGGAAAATCTAAGACATTAATTGATGCATCTGGTAAAATTGTTTTACCAGGCGGAATTGATAGTCATTGTCATATTGAGCAAAGATCAGCATCAGGCTTGATTAATTCGGATAATTTCTATAGCGCTACATGTTCTGCTGCCTCAGGCGGAAATACAACAGTTATTCCTTTTGCAGCGCAATATGAGGGGGAAAGCCTTAAGGAGGTTGTTCAGCAATATCATAAGCTTGCAAATAAAGGAGCTGTTGTTGATTATGCAATGCATATGATTATTGCAGGCCCATCTGATGAGGTTATAACAGGTGAACTACCTATTTTAATGCAAAATGGACATTCTTCAATAAAGGTATTTATGACATATGATCGGTTACGAATTGAGGATGAAGAAATAATTAAAATTTTAAAGGAAGTGAAGAAAAAAGGTGGATTAGTATCAGTACATGCAGAAAATCATGAATTAATTAATGATAAAGTAAAGCAACTTTTGTCAGAAGGGTTTGAGCACCCAAAATATCATACAGATAGCCATCCAATAGAAGGAGAGGTCGAGGCTATACATCGAATATTATCCATGTCACACTCAACAAGGCAGCCAGTGATGATATTCCATGTATCTTCGAAGGAAGGGCTCGATCAAATAAGAAAAGCCAAGGAAGAGGGTATAAAATTCTTTTCAGAGACATGCACTCAATACCTGACATTAAGCCCAGAATTACTTGATCAGAAGGAAAGAAATGATGGGGCAAAATGGATATGTAGCCCACCTATAAGAGGAGGTTACCACTCTGAAGCACTTTGGAAAGGACTTGAGGATGGATTGCTTGACCTTGTATCTTCAGATCATGCACCATATAGTTATGACAAAAGGGGTAAGCTTTTTAAATCTGAACAACCTAATTTTAAAGAAATCCCAAATGGGATGCCTGGTTTAAATTGGCGCCTTCCTGTTTTATTAGATTCAATACTAAATAAAAAAAATAGCCTAAATATACATGATTTTGTTCGTTTAACATCAAGTATGCCAGCAAAGATATATGGCTTATACCCAAAAAAAGGCGAAATCAAGATCGGATCTGATGCGGATCTAGTTATCTGGGATACTAATAAAAAAATAATCTTATCGGATGAGATGGTTATTGATGGTTCAAATTATAATCCTTATTCTGGTAAATTAGTTTCATGCTGGCCACAAGAAGTTATATTAAGAGGAAAATCTATTGTAAAAGATAATAGGATACTAGTATCTCCTGGAAGTGGAGAGTTTCTTCCAACAAAGATAGAAGGAAGCTAAATAAGTTTTTTACTGGAGTATTACAAAAAAGAGCATCCTGAGATGCCCCGCTTTTTAATAATGTGTATATAGCTTCTTAATTTAGAATCCAACTGTAATAGAAACGCCAGCACGCCAAGCATCTTGAGCACCATTGCCTAATTCTTCTGAGGCACGATCTATTTCAACATTTGAAATATTTAAACCCAAGTCGACACCTTCTCCAAGAGATTTAACAGCTTCCATCATCATAATATCAGAACGATCTTGAACATCATCTCCATTTACTTTGTCCCTAGCGTAGTCTAATTGCTCTTGTGTATATCCAAATGTGTAGTCAACATCGTCAATAGTTCGTCCAAACCCAAATGACCATACTGAAGTGTCTCCTCCATCTGTACTGTCTAATTGTGAAAATGCTGATGATAGTGTATAATCACCAATTCCAATATCAGCACCAATAGCCTTTAAAGTCTCATCTCCGCATACATCTGATCCATACAATCCATCAAAAAGATCACCACTATCTGATGCAGCCTCTGCAGCCGCTAGATCAGTAGTTAAACAGTTCGCCGCAGTATCTGAACTACTTGAGGCTTTTTCAATCCCACCTCCGAGAGCTATGGTTACATCACCAACATATGTCTCATAAGCAACCCCAACGGAATATGTATCTTTGAATTCAGAATTGTCTAAACCTTCATTATCTGTATTATGATTATAACCCAAGGCTATATCCATTCCGCCAAGTGATGGAGTAAAATAAATAACATTGATCCCCCCATCACCTCCAGATGTTGTTGTTACATGACCATCGGATACAAGTGTTCGGTGATTAGTTAGCGTCACTCCATCAAAAGCTGTTTTTGCTCCAGAGCCAGTTGTTCCGATTAACATACTATCAACAGCTGATGTCGAGTCTTTAAATAAAATTCTACCAAATGCCCCACCAAGAGATAATTCAAAAGAATCCTCTTTAGAGTCAATATCTGTCAAATCAATCGTATCTGCGTAAGTTAGCTCTAATCCATTCACCAAAGTGCCAGAAGCTTCAATGTTCAATTCTTTTGAATAAACGAAGGATGGGCTTTTTTCATTTACCCCATCATCAACGCAAGGATTTTGAGCCATTCCCACTACACCTGGATCCCCTAATGTTGACCCTGATGCAAAACCAAGAGTAACAAGATCTGCAGTTATGGAATTTGCATCCGTATCATCTAGTTCATTCGCAAAAACATCTGCAGTAGATGCTTCATCTTTACATTTCCCATCTATTACCAGACCAGTCAAGGCCACTTCTCCACCAATATTTAAATCAATAGGACTTGATTTATCTAATGGTGCGTCTGCTGCATAAGATATACCTGCAAGTCCAGAAAGAACTAAAGCAATTGAAATGGTTGATAATTTATTCATTTTTATAATTAAATATTACTAGTATTGTTTAATCTATTTATCCATTATAAGATTAATTATCCTAATCAGCTATGTCAAACTAATAGCTGTACATAAAATCTTTATTTTTTACATAGTTACATTTAAGATACACTTGTTAAGATTTTGTTAATTCTTATTTGATTGACATATTGTTATCTTTATTTTTTACTGCATATATTGAATAAATAAATAAAAAATGAATAAATCTATAAAATTAGTCAATTGCCACTTCAAAGGAATTAAGATTTTAGCTTTTTTGCTAGTCCCTTTGTTATATCTAACTAGCTGCGCATCAAGCTTCAATATGCCAGATTGGTTAGATGCTGAAACTGGAAAACAAAGACACGAAGAGAGAATGCAAAAGAGGGAAGGCGGGCCTTCTGGTAAAGTACAAGATGCATTTAAATTACTTGGATCCGATATAGAAGATACTGGGGCAAGAATTGGGGTTAACTCCTTATTGTGGAGATCTTCTCTTGATACAATATCATTTATGCCTCTTGCAGAAGCAGATCCCTTTGGCGGGATTATAATGACCGAATGGTATGTTAATCCTAACAATAAAAATGAGAGATTCAAAATTACTATATATATACTTGATACAAGGTTGCGAGCAGATGCAGTTAGGGTATCATTATTTATGCAAGAATTGATAGAAGGCGAATGGACAAATGTATTAGTGAGTGATGATACGGTATTAAAATTAGAAAATAGTATTTTGACTAATGCAAGAAAAATGAAATCAGAATAAAATTGAATCAAAATACAAATGGACAGATACAATCACAGAGAAATAGAAATTTTTTGGCAAAAAAAATGGGAAGAGCTTGATATTTTCAAGGCACCCGATGACTTTTCTGAAAAAAAATATTATGTCCTGGAGATGTTCCCCTACCCATCTGGCAAAATTCATATGGGACACGTCAGAAACTATACAATGGGGGATGTGGTAGCTCGTTACAAGCGAGCGTGTGGATATAATGTATTACATCCAATGGGATGGGATGCCTTTGGGATGCCCGCAGAAAATGCTGCGATGCAAAATAATATTCATCCAGCAAAATGGACATACCAAAATATAGCAAACATGAAAGAGCAGCTGAAGCTACTTGGTTTATCAATTGATTGGTCAAGAGAAATTGCAACATGTGACCCGGATTATTATCAACATGAACAAAAGTTATTTTTGGATTTTTATCGTAAAGGACTCGTAAGTCGCAAAAAATCCAGGGTCAATTGGGATCCTGTCGACCAGACAGTGCTTGCAAATGAACAAGTAATAGAGGGAAAAGGTTGGCGGTCAGGCGCAGTCGTTGAAACAAAAGAATTAACTCAATGGTTTTTTAATATAACTCAATATGCAGAAGATTTAATTGATAAATTACAAACTCTATCTAAGTGGCCAGAAAAAGTTAAAACTATGCAAGATCATTGGATTGGAAAATCTAGTGGCTTAGAATTCAAATTTGAAGTCATAAAAAGTTCTATTGATATAGATACAAAAACAATAGATGTTTTTACTACACGTCCAGATACTTTGTTCGGAGCAAGCTTCATAGCAATAGCTGCCGATCATCCCATAGCTAAACAGCTAGAAATTGATAATGATAAAGCTAGAAAATTTATAGAGAAATGCAGAGCTGGAGGCACTACACTTGCAGAGATAGAAAAAGCTGAAAAGATGGGTTTTAAAACAAATATAAAAGTTAAACATCCATTTGAGATTAATAAGGAATTGGATGTCTTTATAGCAAACTTTGTATTGATGGAGTATGGGACTGGTGCAATATTTGGTTGCCCCGCGCATGACCAAAGAGACCTAGACTTTGCCCGAAAATATAAATTAGAAGTAAAGCCAGTTGTGCTTCCAATCGGAATAGAGAAAGAAAACTTCAATATCGAAGATACTGCCTATACTGGTGAGGGAACATTAATAAATTCTGACTTCCTTGATGGTCTATCAATAGCAGATGCCAAAGAGTTAGTTACTACAAAAATCTCGAAAAGAACCTTGTTTGATAAACCCCAAGGAATAAAAAAAATTACCTATAGATTACGTGACTGGGGCATTTCACGACAGAGATATTGGGGTTGTCCAATACCCATAATCCATTGTGATAATTGTGGCACTGTTGAGGTTCCAGAAAAAGATCTACCAGTCAAACTACCTGAAGATGTTCAATTTGATAAACCTGGAAATCCGTTAGAAAGACATGAAATCTGGAAAAATATTCATTGCCCTAAGTGCGGGTCTCAAGCAAAACGGGAGACAGATACATTTGATACTTTTGTAGACTCATCTTGGTATTTTGCCCGTTTCTGTAGTCCAAAGTCTGTTGACCCAGTTGATAAGGACGCTGTGGATTACTGGTTACCAGTTGACCAATATATAGGTGGGGTTGAACATGCAATATTACACCTTCTGTACTCAAGATTCTTTACAAGAGCTATGAAAAAAACTGAACATGTTAATTTAAACGAACCATTTTATGGCCTTTTCACACAGGGCATGGTCACCCATGAAACATATAAAGATATTAATGGAAACTGGATCCTCCCGGAAGAAGTTTTGATAAAGGATAATAAGGCTGTTCATAAAGATACTGGTAAAAATATTATAATTGGACCTGTAGAGTCCATGTCAAAATCAAAAAAAAATATAGTAGATCCTCAAAACATTGTAGATGCATATGGTGCCGATACAGCAAGATGGTTTATTTTGTCTGACACCCCACCTGAAAGAGATATTCAGTGGACAGATAAAGGTGTAGAGTCTTCATCAAAATTTATTCAACGTGCATATAAATTAGTTTGTGATGGCAAAGACAATATTAGCAGTATAAAAGATAAACCCCCAAGCACATATACTGAAGAGGCAATTCAAATCAGAAAAGCCACACACAAATCAATAAAATATGTTACTGATGCACTTGATAATCTTCGCTTTAATAGAGCTATTGCGCACATATACGAACTAACTAATGATATTCATAAAATTTTTATAGAAAATAAAAAAAACAATGATAACAGTAGCTTATATGCAAAAAGAGAGTGTTTAGAGACATACTGTAAACTATTCTCACCTATGGCACCGCATCTTGCAGAAGAATGTTGGAAAATATTAGGACACAGTGATATACTGTCATTAGTGCCTTGGCCAAGATATCAAGATGACTTAATCCAAGAGGAAACAATTATGATTATTGTTCAGGTAAACGGTAAAAAAAGAGGTGAGCTATTAATGCCAAAAAAATCAGATGAGAATGTTGTAAAAGAAAAAGCATTAGAGCTTGATAATGTAAATAAATCAATTAACAAAGACATAAAAAAAATAATTTATGTACCTGATAGGATTTTAAATGTTGTTATATAAATTTAAAATACTAATAAATTACTGTTTATGCTTAATTTTGCTCGCAAGTTGTTCCTATACCCCAATGTATGGAGAAAAAAGTAATTCGAATTCTGTTTTAAATAATATTTATATTGAAGGTGCCCAAAATAGGAATGATCAAATTATACGAAATGAATTAGTAAGATATTTATCAGATAACATCAATAATACAAATAACCCTCTGGAACTTAGTTTCCAAACTAAAGTTACTGAGAAACCATTACTACTCAGTACTTCAGGTGAGGCTAAACGAATCCAAATTCATTTTACAATAATTTATAACATATACAGGGTTAACGAATATAAAGAGCTAATATACTCTAATGAAATAACTTTATTTAATAGCTATACTGCGTCGGATTCAGAATATAATAATGCTAGAGCAGCTATTAAAACCTATGAATTAATTGCCAAAGAAGCTTCAAAGCAAATGGTAGAACAAATATCATTAAATTACCTTTCACTAATCGAGTAAACCAAGTTGGTTATCCTAAGAAATAAACAGATTGATAATTTTATTAGTCATCCTCCTGATGGTGTAAAGGGAATACTTATTTATGGACAAGATCATGGGCTTATATCAAGTAGGGCTAATTCCCTACTTTCTTATTTTGTTCAAGATAAAACTGATCCCTTTCAATTATCAAAATTAGATAATGATATTTTAAAGAAAGATCCTGATAGATTGGTAAGTGATTTGGAGACCTACAGCTTGCTTGGGCAAAGAAAAGTTGTTTATCTGCAGCTTATGGCTGACTTAAATAAAGATCATACAAAAGAAATTTTAGAATCTCATGGCGGGACTCTTATATTAGTCACGGCTAATGAGTTGCGTTCAACATCCGCTCTGAGAAGGGGCTTCGAAAATGAGAAAGATTTAATAGCAATCCCCTGTTATACAAATACTAAAAATGATATTTCAAATTATTTGAATGAGCAATTAAGGAGCTATAAAATTGATATGACAATGGAAGCGAAGAATTTTGTCATATCATCACTTGGAGATGATTATGGTAATACTGTTTCAGAGATAGAAAAAATAATTACTTCCCAGAATCAACAAAATAAAATTATTTCTCTAGAGGATGTTGAAAAAATTATAGTAGATTCGGCCAGTGTTAGTGCTAATGATTTAATTGACACAGTATTTGAGAAAAAGGTTCTTGATGTAAGTGTTCTTTACAATAGATGCTTAGATGAATATAACTCATCACAAATTTTGTCATTAACATTAAGCCATATAATTAGACTATTAGATTTAAATGAATTACAAAAAGAAAAAAATGCTCCAACAAAGCAAATAATAGAACAGTATAAGCCCATTATTTTTTTTAAGAGACATCTTTCTATCCAAAGGCAATTATCCTTATGGGATGATACGAGTTTACTTCAATCAATGGAAATAGTCTCTGATGCTACTAAAGATATAAGACATTACGCTAGCCTGGATAAAGATATAACTGAAAGATGCTTACTAAAAGTTTCAAATATAAAAAGATCTAGCTAATCAAGTGTTTCTTAATGTTTTCCAGTTGATCAATATTACTGAATGATATTGTTATCTTGCCTTGTTTATTATCATTTGTTTTAATTTCTACTTTGAGGCCTAAATTATCACTTATTAGTTTTTCTAAGGCCTTAATATGAACACTCTTATCTTTCGATGACCGCAAGGCAGATTGTTTATTATTATATTTTTTAACCAATTCCTCGGTTTGTCTGACACTCAAACCATTTTTAATAATAAGCTTTGCTATATGTTCAGAATTGGCATTTAAAATTAAAGCCCTTGCATGACCAACTGTTATTTGACCCGAAGACAAATATTCTTTAACAATTTCAGGCAAACTGCTTAATCGTAGTATATTCGCTATATAACTTCTACTTTTCCCAATAACCTTTGATAAATCCTCTTGGGTATAGTTAAAAACATCTATTAACCTCTTATAACCTGAAGCTTCATCAATTGGATTTAGATTGCTTCTTTGAACATTTTCAATTATTGCTATCTCCAGAGCATCCTCATCTGATAAGTTTTTAATTATAACAGGAATCTTATCTAATTGTGCAATCTGGGCTGCCCTCCATCTTCTTTCTCCTGCTATAACTTCATAAGATAATTTTTCTGCATCTATCTCTCTAACAATGATTGGTTGCAGCATACCTTTTTCCTTTATTGAATTAGATAAGTCTGCCAGGTCTTCTTCTGAAAAGGAGCTTCTTGGATTTTGTTTGTTGGCCTGAACATGCTCAATTGGTAGAATACTAATATTAGCTTTATTCTCATCATTAGTTAGAGATGATTCATGTGGAAGATCACCCATAAGTGAAGCTAGACCTCTTCCTAATCTAGATTTTGTCAAATTTTGTTGTTCATCAGTCACTGCATCCACCTCCTTTTATATTTAAGTATTCTTCTCTAGTAATTGATCTTTTCTAAGCACTTCCGTTGCAAGATTGAAGTAAGCTTTTGATCCCTGGCACTTATGGTCATAAATTAAAACTGGTTTTCCATAGGATGGTGCCTCAGAGACTCTGACATTTCTAGGTATTACTGTTTTGTATACCTTATCACCCATATACTCTCTAACATCTTTAGCAACCTGACCTGATAAATTATTTCTTTCATCAAACATAGTTAGCAATACACCATGAATTAATAAGTTTTTGTTTAACGTTTTTCTCACATGCTCAACGGTCTCAAGAAGTTGGCCCAAACCCTCTAATGCGTAAAATTCACACTGCAGGGGCACAATGACTGCATCCGCTGCTGTGAGTGCATTAATAGTTAGCAAGTTTAAAGATGGAGGGCAATCGATCAATATATAGCTGTATTGATTATCATTTTCTAATATATTAATCGATTTTTTTAACTTATAAGACTTCTCACTATCATTTGCTAAAACGGATTCCAAACCAAGCAAATCCAATGTAGAGGGGACAACATCTAGATTATTAATATTGCTGCTAATTTTAATATCATTGAGAGTTTTTTCATGAAGTAAAATATCATAGGTTGAAAAAGTTCTATCATCCTTATTGATACCAAGGCCGGTCGAGGCATTTCCCTGCGGGTCTAAATCTATTATTAATACTTTTTCTCCAGTTGCAGCAATTGCACATCCAAGATTGATGGTTGTAGTTGTTTTACCTACGCCACCTTTTTGATTTGCAAAAGCAAGGACTTTAGTTTTAAGATTATTTTTTTTTCCAAATCCGAACATCTATTCATAACTTATATCTAAAATAACAGACTTTTCGTCTAATATACTTTTATGATAAACCATATTTAAATGCGACGATATAGGAAATTCATCAAATTCACTTTTTATATTATTACCTTTGTGTATAAAGAATTTTGATCCTTTAGCTACAAGTGGTTGTGCTAATTTCAAGATTGTTGATACAGAGGAAAAGGCTCTTGCAGTCACAATATCTATGCTGGGAAGTTCCCCTGGATTTATATCTTCTATACGTTGTGATACAATGTTAGCCTTAACATCGCATTTGGCAGCAACTGCATTTAGAAAGGCACATTTTTTCTGGTTTGAGTCAATAAGGTAAATATCTTTGGATTTTTGTTCAAAATAGATAGCAAGCACAAATCCAGGTAAACCTGCACCCGTTCCGAAGTCTATCAGGGATTTAAAATTACTTGGAAAATATTTTATTAACTGAAGTGAGTCAACAATATGTCGTTCCCAGATTTTATCTAATGTAGAGTTACCGATTAAATTTGTTTTGGATTGCCATTTGACTAATTCCATAACATATACTTCAAGCTTTCTCATTGTTTCACGTGAAACACTAAATTCCTTCTGTATACTATTCCTTGTCCATTTGCTTATAACCACTTTATTAAGCTGTCCTTTGGGTAATTAAGTCAGAGGACTTTAGATATGACAATACTTTTAATACTGTTGAGGGGTCAATGCCTTCCATCCGAGAAAGTTGACCAATAGAAGTTGGCTTTATGATTTTAATTTTATCAAGGGCTTCATTGGATAAACCCTTTACTTCTTCGTACCTAAAATCATCAGGAATTGGCAGATTTTCCTCTTTTTTAAAGTTTGCAATCTCATTTTTTTGTCTTTCTAAATATCTCGCATAAATTGCATTAGATTCTATCTGAGATACCACAGAATGATCGATGGATTTTAGTTCTGGCCATATTAATTTTATATCCTCCATATTAATATTCGAATAAGATAACAAATCTAGAGCAGTCCTTTTTTTTCCATCCTGATTTATCTTTAAGCCAAATCGTGATGCTTGGTTTGGTGTTATTGATAACCCCTTTACCAAATACATAGCCTTGTCTATAAGCTCACTTTTTTTAGTATATTTATCAATTCGACTTCCACTAATTAAACCAATATCTATTCCTTTTTTTGTAAGCCTTAGATCAGCATTATCTATTCTCAAAGTTAGTCTATATTCTGCTCTAGATGTAAACATTCTGTATGGCTCGGTTACACCCTTAGTCACCAGATCATCGATCATAACTCCAATATATGCATCAGCTCTATCTAACGTGAAACATTTTTTTTCAGCATCAGTTTTCATTGCTGCATTAATTCCAGCAATTAGACCTTGTGCCGCAGCTTCTTCATAGCCAGTTGTTCCATTTATCTGGCCAGCTAGAAAGAGATTGTTTATTTTTTTTGTTTCAAGAGTAAGAGATAGCTCCCTTGGGTCTATATAATCATATTCTATTGCATACCCAGGTCGTTCAATTATAACATCCTCTAAACCTCTAATAGAATGGACTAAATCGTACTGAATTTTTTCATCAAGTGAGGTTGATATTCCATTTGGGTATACAGTGTCAGTAGCTAGGCCTTCAGGCTCAAGAAATATTTGATGGCCGTTTCTTTCGCCAAATCTTACTACCTTGTCTTCTATTGAGGGACAATACCTAGGCCCTGTAGATTCAATTTGTCCTGAGTATAAAGGTGCATCATGTATATTTTCTAGAATAATGTTATGTGTTTTTTGATTAGTTCTTGTTATAAAACAAGATAGTTGATCTTGTTGAATAGAATTTGTCAAGTATGACATAAAAGAAACTTCTTCATCGCCTTTTTGTTCCTCAAGAACCCCCCAGTTTATAGTTTTCCCATCGAGTCTTGGAGGCGTACCAGTCTTCAACCTTCCTAAATTAAATTTGAATTCCTTGAAAACCCCAGATAATTGGTTAGAAGGCTTATCACCAACTCTCCCAGCTGGATAAGTTTTTTTTCCAATATGGATTACTCCGTTAAGGAATGTGCCAGTTGTAACAACAACAGATTTTGAATATATCTCACCTTGATCTGAAATTAATACACCGTGGCATTGCTTACCTTCAATAATTAATCCCATACATTCACTTTCAATAACTGACAAGTTTGAATATTCCAAAATTTCTTGTTGCATGGTTTTTCGGTAAATATTTCTATCTGCCTGAACCCTCGGAGCTCTTACAGCAGGTCCCTTTCTCTTATTAAGAACCCTATACTGTATAGCTGAGGTATCGGAGACTCTTCCTATTAAGCCATCTAAAGCATCAATCTCTCTTACTAAATGACTTTTTCCAAGGCCCCCAACAGCCGGATTGCAGGACATTTCACCAATACTGGATATTTTTTGAGTTATAAGTAAAGTTTTAGCCCCAAACCTAGCAGAGGCTGCTGCAGCTTCACAGCCAGCATGTCCACCACCTATAACAATTACATCATAATGATATTTCATAAAATTTTCCATACACAAAGATATACGTTATTTTTTATTTATTTTCCAATACAAAAATCAGCAAATATTACTTCTAGTAAATCCTCTACGTCAACTTTTCCAGTTATTCTACTTAAAGATATTACCGCAAGTCTCAGCTCCTCAGCAATAACCTCTATCTCTAAATGATCATCATTTACTATATTGCTCAAATAATTTATAGCCTTTTGTAAAGCATCTCTATGTCTTGATCTCGTAATTGATTGACCTTCATTTCTACAACCTAATTCTACTTTTTTTGCAATTATATCAATGAGTTGTGTAAATCCTATGTCTTCTTTTGTAGATATTAATGGACCTATTTTTTTATTATTTTTTTTATTTATATTGATATCTGCTTTAGTCCAAACTTCCATAGTCTTATCTAATATATTCTTGGGAACTGGCATATTTTTTTTCTTACTAGAATCTCTAAGCCATAATATTAAATCTGCATCCTGCATTTTTTTCTCTGATATTTGGATACCCTTTTCTTCAATCTTTGATTGTGATTTTCTTATCCCAGCCGTATCAATGACAGTGACAGGAAATCCTTTGATATCAAGGTGAACCTCAAGGCTATCCCTTGTTGTACCTGCAGAGGGTGATACTATTGCAATATCTCTATTAGATAGATGATTAAAAAGACTGGATTTGCCGGTATTGGGAGGTCCTGCAATAATTATTTTATAACCATCTCTGAGTCTTTCCCCTCTTCTGTTATCATTAAGATGACTTTGAATTTCTCTATATATCTCTTCTATTTCAAGAATTTGTTCACTTAAGAGGTTTTCAGGTATGTCTTCTTCTGTAAAATCTATTGTGGCTTCAATATAGGAAAGAGATTTAACAAGTCTGTCAGTCCATCCATTATACAGCTCTGATGCCCTACCTTCCATTTGATCGTAAGCTTGCTTCCTCTGAAATTCAGTCTCAGCATTTATTATGTCACCCAGCCCTTCAACTGCTAGTAAATCTAATTTACCATTAATAAAAGCGCGTCTCGTAAATTCACCAGGTTGAGCATAAGAAAAACTTTGATCCTTAGATAGTACTGCAAATATTTTATCCAAAATTGCTTTCCCTCCGTGTACAGATATTTCAATCACATCCTCTCCTGTAAAACTCTTTGGAGATTTGAAGTAAGTTACAAGTGAGTTATCAATTGTTTCTTGAGTATTTTGATCAAGTAATTTACAGAATTTACTCTCTCTTGGTTTTCCAATTTTAAAACCTAGGAGTTCCTGTGTATTCAGTGCATTGCTACCTGAAATTCTGATAATAGATAGCCCAGCTCTACCAGATGCAGAGGAAAGGGCATAAATTGTTTTATTTTGAGTATTTAGCATGTATATTATTTTACATAATTAAAACTGAAATATTATTAATATACAAATAAGATAATACTTCAAATCAATAATTCATATTCGAAATAGGCTATATTATAGGCTATAATTCAATATATTAAATTAAACTATTACGAGGTCAGTGGAAATGAAAAAAATTATATTAAATTCATTTGGTGAAACAAATAAAATGATACTTAAAGATGAACCAGATCGGCTACCTAAAGATAACGAGGTCCTTGTAAAGCATGTTGCTATTGGCGTTAACTATATTGATATCTATCATCGAACAGGTCTTTACCCTCTGAAATTGCCAACTGGGTTGGGCCTAGAGGCCTCTGGAGTCGTTGAGTCAGTTGGTGAAAATGTAAACAGTTTTAAAATAGGTGATCGTGTGTGTTATTGTAATGGGCCCATTGGGGCGTATTCTAGCCATAATCTTGTACCAGAAAATTTATTATTACATCTTCCTAAGGAAATTGACTTTGATATAATTTCTGGCGGCTTACTCAAAGGTCTTACCGCATATTTTTTATTGCATGATGTTTATCAAGTTGGGAAAAACGATACAATCTTATTTCATGCGGCAGCTGGAGGTGTTGGCTCAATTGCGATAGCTTGGGCAAAGTCGCTTGGAGCAAAAGTTATTGGAACAGTAGGAACAGATGAAAAGTTAAAATATGCAAAATCATTAGGCTGTGATGATGTTATTAATTACAACTTGAAATCATTTAAAGATGAAGTTTTATCTATTACAGATAATGTAGGTGTTTCTGTGGTTTATGACTCTATTGGCAAACAAACAATTACTGACTCTATGGACTGTTTATCAAGAAGGGGGCTTCTTGTTAGTTTTGGCAATGCTTCAGGGCCCGCAGACTCAATAGACGTTCTAGATTTAATGAAAAAAGGGTCCTTATATGTAACCAGACCAACATTATTCGACTATGTAAAAAGTAGAGAGCAATTGGAGATTGCTTCTAGTGCACTTTTTAAAGCCTTAGCAAATAAGCAAGTATCAATCGATGTAAATCAGGTATTTAATCTCTCAGATGTGGCGAAAGCGCATGAAACAATTGCAAAAAGAGAAACTATTGGAGCGACAATTCTGAAGCTTTAACGGAGGAATTAAGTATTCATAGAATCATAAAATTCTTCGTTATTTTTAGTTTGAGACATTTTATCAAGAAGAAATTCTATTGCATCAACTGTACCCATAGGGTTAAGTATTCTTCTGAGTACAAACATTTTGCTTAATGTAGCTGGACCTGTCAACAATTCTTCTTTTCTAGTTCCTGATCTCAATATATCCATTGATGGGAATACACGTTTGTCAGAAACCTTCCTATCCAGGATAATTTCTGAATTACCTGTACCTTTAAACTCTTCAAAAATAACTTCGTCCATTCTACTTCCTGTATCTATTAATGCTGTAGAAATGATAGTTAAAGATCCCCCTTCTTCGATATTACGTGCGGCACCAAAAAATCTTTTAGGTCTCTGTAGTGCATTTGCATCGACACCACCAGTCAGAACTTTACCAGATGAAGGAACAACAGTATTATAAGCTCTTCCCAATCTTGTGATTGAGTCTAAAAGAATTATAACATCCCGTCCGTGCTCAACCAATCTTTTTGCTTTCTCAATAACCATTTCAGCAACCTGCACATGTCTAGATGCTGGTTCATCAAAAGTGGAAGAAACCACCTCTCCTTGCACTGATCTTTGCATATCAGTAACTTCCTCAGGTCTTTCATCAATAAGCAAAACAATCAAATAGCATTCGGGATGATTTGTTGTTATGGAGTGAGCGATATTTTGAAGAAGAACTGTCTTACCAGTTCTGGGTGGCGCTACAATTAGACCTCTTTGACCTTTTCCAAGGGGCGCTACAATATCTATGATCCTGCCACTTTTATCTTTCAATGATGGATCTAATATCTCCATTTTTAGGGCCTCGTCTGGGTAAAGTGGGGTTAAATTATCGAAATTAATTTTATGTCTACTTTTTTCAGGATCTTCAAAGTTTATTAGATTTACTTTAAGTAGTGCAAAATACCTTTCGCCTTCTTTTGGGCTTCTTATTTCCCCCTCAATGGAATCTCCACTCCGCAGTGTAAATCGTCTAATTTGACTTGGACTAACATATATATCATCAGGTCCAGGTAAATAATTAGCATCAGGCGACCTAATAAAACCAAATCCGTCCTGCAATACTTCAACAACACCATTACCAATAATAGTAATATCTTTTTCTGCCAGCCGTTTTAAAATTGCAAAAAGAAGTTCTTGTTTTCTTAAAGTACTAGCATTTTCGATCTCGTGCTCTTCAGCTAACTCAAGAAGTTCTACAGGTTTTTTTTCTTTTAACGTTTGTAAACGTATTTGATCTTTATTTTCTTTTGTTTTTGATTCATTCATAATAGAGGAGATGTAAAATTGAGGAATTATTTATATAATTAACATATATGATGTTTTTTATCAAAGAAAAAATTTTAAAATGGCTTTACCACAACGAGGATGACAATTAATATAATCAAAATTGTTGGCACTTCATTTAATACTCTATAATAGTTTTGAGTATTTGTATTTTGATCGTTTTGAAATTTTTTAAGCTTTCCTAATAAAAAACCATGATATGCTGACATTAATATGACTAACAAAAATTTCATGTGAAACCATATATCAGAGCTGAAATTTATAGCATTAAAGTAGAATATCAAAATTAAACCAAAGAACCAAGATGCTAGCATGGCCGGGGTCATAATATACCTTGATAGTCTTTTCTCCATGAGTTTGAAAACACTAGAAGCTTCTGAGTTTGGTTTTAAATCAACATGATAAACATATAATCTTGGCAGATAGAGCATAGCCGCACACCATACTATAACACTAATGATGTGAAAGGCTTTTATGTATAGATAAATTGTAATCTCTGTCATTTATTTTGTATTCCTTACTATTTTAACAAACTCTTTGACATGTTCAATTGGCGTATCTTTTATTATACCATGCCCCAGACCCATTATGAAAGTTTCATCCCGGAATTTTTCTAAATTTAAATATATATCATTATACATTTTTTTTCCACCAAGCCTTAGGAGTTCGGGAGATATATTGCCTTGGAGGACTGCTTCTCTTTGTAGTGTTTGGCGGCAATAATCCCTGTCAATATCAGGGTCTAGAGCAATAATGTCAACTCCTGTATCCTTAATATACTCAAAGTATAGCTCGCTTGCATTTTTTGGAAAACCAATAATTGGTATTTTCGGAAATTTATCTTTTATGCTTTCAACTATTTTCTTTGTTGGTTTTATTACCCATTTTCTAAAATCTTTCTCTCCCAATACTCCCGCCCATGAGTCAAATATCTTAACTACGTCAGCCCCTGATTCAATCTGCAGGCATAAGTAGTCGATCGATAAACTTGTTATAGTGTTTATATACTCATTGGCCATACTTTCGTTACGATGTAGCCATTTAATAATTGTGTCGAAATCTTTAGTGGATTTACCGCTTACAAGATAAGTTAAAACTGTCCAAGGTCCGCCACAGAAACCAATAAGACTTTTGTCTTTATCTAGCTTTTTTCTTGTTAGATATATCGCTTCCATAATATTCATTAATTTGGAATTTTGAACATTTATAATTTTATTAATTGAACTCCCCTGAGTACTCTCTAATAAACATTCTTTTATTATTGGGCCAGAATTATTTTTGAAAGTAAGTGTAAAATTCATATTTTCTAGAATTAGTAATATGTCAGCAAAAATTATTGCTGCATCAAAATCGAATCTATCGATGGGTTGCAAAGTTACTTGAGATGAAAGAGATGGGTTATAACAAAGATTGATAAAACCACCAGCTTGCGTTCTAATTTTATTATACTCAGGTAGATACCTGCCCGCTTGCCTCATCATCCATATCGGGGGTGGCCAAATTTTTTTATTCTCTAGGACCTTATTCAAAATAGTCATGCTAACAATATAAAATAGTTATTGTTGTTGTTAAGAGTGTTAACTACGTGTATTAAAAAATATACACATAATATTAATTAATTATTTTATTTACTAAATTATAATAGAGGTTAATCGTACTATGTTAATAAATAAATAAAATCTGTCAAAAAACATACTGACAGTATTAACCAACCTTATATATAATATATATATAATGTGGATAAAGTATGGATAACTTTTAGTAAGTTGGTTATAAACAGGGTATCAATATATAGAAAATATTTATCAACAATACATTGAATGTGAGTTAATATTTAATAATATGTATAAATACAGAAAAACCTCTTCCACTCAAAGAGTTGTTAACAGATTCAACGAGTTTATGAACAATGAATAAAGAAAAAATTGATAAACACCATATCCATATGGTTAGTGACTCAACTGGTGAAACCCTAAATACAATAACCAAAGCAGTGTTAGTGCAATACAAACAGATAGACTTTATACAACACATGCACCCCTTGGTAAGAAATATAAAACAGCTTAAGCACGTACATAAAATAATAAGAGATAACCCAGGCATGGTGCTTTTTACACTTTATGATAAGGAGATTAGAGATAGTTTGAGCGTGTTCTGTAATAAAATTAAAGTTCCACTAATTGATCCCCTTGATCCTATTCATCAGTCTCTAAGTGCCTTTTATAGTCTTAAAGGAAATCCAGTTATTGGCGGTCAACATCAACTAAATTCTGAATATTTTGATAGAATAGATGCAATGAATTATACAATAGCAAATGATGATGGGGCAATATCAAGTGATTTAAATTTAGCTGATATTGTTCTGGTTGGGGTTAGCAGAACTTCAAAAACACCTACCAGCATATACTTAGCAAACCGTGGAATAAAAACTGCAAATATCCCTTTTATTGATGGCATTCCCTTACCAAATGAGCTATCTACAATAAGTAAACCTCTAATTGTTGGGTTAATAGCTACACCAGAGAGAGTTATTCAGATAAGAAAAAATAGGATAGTAGCACTAAATGCAAACCAAGAGACAAACTATGTTGATAAAAGGCATGTTACAAATGAAATAGTTATGGCCATGAAATTATTTGAATCTAAAAAGTGGCCAATAATAGATGTGACAAGGAAATCAATAGAGGAAACTGCTGCAGAAATTATGGCATTGAAAAGAAAAAGAGATAATGCAAATAAATAAAAATAGAATAATCCTAGCATCAAAAAGTAAGATAAGAAAAAAATTACTCGAAAAGACAGGCCTTGAATTCATAGCATTGGATCCTGAATTTGATGAGGTGCCTATACAAGAAAGATATATCCCTAGTCTAACATATACAGTTGAAGAAGTTGAAAAACTTGCAAAAAAATTGGCATTCCAAAAAACCATTGAAATATCAAAACAAAACGCAGATCAGATTATAATTGGGTGCGATCAAATTTTACTTTGTAATGGTACAATATATAATAAACCAAAAACTTCAAATGAGGCTTTAGACCAGTTGTTAGAATTAAGTGGCAAAGAGCATTATCTGATTACATCAACTCTTTGCACAAAAAATAAGAATCTTCAATGGGATTATCAATCAAGACAAAAAATGAAAATGAAAAAATTATCCCTAACTTATATAAATAATTATATAAAGGAAATGGGAGAAAAAATTTATTCAATTGTGGGTTGTTATGAAATTGAAAATGTTGGTATTAATTTATTTGAAAAGATTGGAGATGATCTATTTACAATACAGGGGATATCGATAATTGAATTATTAAATTTCTTGAGAGAAGACGGTTATATTAAATGATAAAGATTGGGCTTACTGGATCAATTGCAACAGGTAAATCAACTGTGCTATCTATCTTTAAAAAAAACTTTAATCTTCCTGTATTTAGTTCTGACGAATGTGTAAAGGAATTATACGAATCAGAAGATAAATTAATTAACTTTGTTAAACAAAAAATCTTGAAATCAAATAAAGATGTTTTCTCAAATAAGGATATCGCTAATATTATTTTTTATAATGATGAAAAACGAATTCAACTTGAGGAATTTATACATCCACTAGTTAAAGTTAAAAGGGATAAATATATAGAAGCCCAAAAACAAAAAAACACAAAATATGTTGTTTTAGAAATACCTTTATTATTTGAAAAAGATATTCAGAAAGAATTAGATGTTACTCTATTAGTTAGGACCTCTCTGGGCCTGCAAAGGGAGAGAGCACTGGGTCGTGAAGGTATGACTAAGAAATTATTTGAAAATATATTAAATAAGCAAATGCCAAACGATATTAAAGAAAAAAAGGCTGATTATATAATTGATAATTATGACTATCAGAAGACAGTCAACCAAGTTCATGATATTTTAAATCAAATACAAAAGAGAAAATATGCGTGAAATCGTTTTAGATATTGAAACAACTGGTTTAGATGCGAAAAATGGTGATCGGATCATTGAGATCGCCTGCTTAGAATTAATTAACCATATACCTACTGAAAAATATTATCATACGTATGTTAACCCAGATGAAAAAGAGATTTCACCTGGTGCACTAAAAGTTCATGGTATTACAAATAATTTTCTTTCTGATAAGCCAAAATTCAATGAAATTGTCGATGATTTTTTTACCTTTATCATAGATTCCCCGCTTTTAGCACATAACGCAAGTTTTGATATTGGATTTCTAAATCATGAATTAAAACTAATTAACATGGACCCTATCAATGATGATAAAGTAATAGATACCCTTAAACTAGCTAGAGCTAAACACCCGGGAATGTCTAATAATTTAGATGCATTGTGCAAGAGGTATAATATTTCTGAACAAAAAAGAGATTTGCATGATGCAAAATCAGATTGTGAGTTATTAGCACAAGTATATATAGAGCTAAGAGGTGGAAGGCAGAGGTCTCTTCATCTATCTAACTCAGAAACACAAATTTTTGAAGATACTGATAAAAAATCTAAAAAAATAAAAGTAAATAGGGAGATATATAAAATTACAGGGCAAGAGATTGAAAATCATAATAAATTTATCAAGACATTTCAGGTCAAGTCATTGTGGGAAGAATACAAAAAAAAAGATGGTTAATTTTGTTTAATATTATTTTGATATAATTTTAAAAAATCAATTGGCTCGATGTAAAGAGGAGGAAAACCTCCATCCCTTACAGTATCGGCAATAATTCTTCGGACAAAAGGAAAAAGTATACTTGGAATCTCTACGAGAATAACAACAGACTTATCTTTCTCATCTATGCCGTTCAATTGAACAACGCCTGCATAAGTTAGTTCCGTTGTAAAGACTAACTCATTTTCCTGACTTGCTTCAGCTTTTGTATTAATCTCAACCTCAAATATATTTGACTCATTATTAATTGTAATTGCATTTACATTAACTCCAACATCTATATTTGGCTTCACAATTGTATGAGGAAGTTTTTGGGGCACCTTCGGGCTTTCGAAAGACAAATTTTTAATATATTGGCTTTGAAATTTGAAACCGCTTTTTATATCTACATTCATAACAAAATCTATTATAATCGTATGATATATAATAACATAATGAATATATGGGTCAATAAGACAAATTATTGCTGATTTTTAGTGAAATTATTTCATTTTGTATGAAAATACGTATATTTATATAATTCTGTAGTAATACTTGAAAGTAAATTATGTTTGATATTATTAATATAATACTTCTAATTATAGTGGTCTTTATTTTTTTAGTCCTTAAATCTGTTTTAGGCAAAAGAACTGGGAATGAAAGGGTCTTTGAGTCAGATTTATTTAAGGAAAATTTTGAGGATCAAAATGTTATTCCACTAGTTGATAAGCAGAGTGAATCAGATGATATCAATTCAGATATGGAGAGATACACCAATGAACTAAAACATATTTGTAAATATGATAAAGAATTTACTTTCGATCATTTCCAACAAGGTGCCAAAAAGGCTTATGAGATGGTACTAGTAGCATTTGCAGAAGAAAATATAGAATTATTACAAGGATTATTGTCCGACAGCATTTCTAATGAATTTATAAAATCTATCGATAAACGCAAGAATGAAAAAAATAAATTAGAGTATAGCTTAATAAAAATAAATTCTCTTGATATAATGAAAATTATAACTAACGGACCCGCTATTACTATCGAAGTATTAATTTCATCAAAAACAGAGAGTGTAATCACACAAAATACTAATGGTGATAAAATAGTAAAACACCAGAATATTGATAGTAAAGAAATTTGGTCATATTATAGGAATCTTGGCTCTTCTAACCCAAATTGGCTGGTCACAAAAATCGATAAACTTAATTAATTTTTTTAAAGTATGACATGATTCATAAGCTGAAGAAAAATTTTATTGAAAAAATAAGCTATGACAAAATAACAGGCTGGAAAAATGATAATCATTTACAAGCTTATAAAGCATTATTAAATGGCTTTATTGATGAACTTAATAGAGATGTTTTGTTGACGGACCTCGAGGCACGGAAATTTTTTGAAAATAAGTACACCCCATATAGAATAAATAATATAGATAAATTGGAAAACCTTTATACAGGATATTTTGAGCCAATACTAAAAGCATCCAGAACAAAAGATAATCTTTTTCAATATCCTTTGTATTCTTATCCAGATAATGAGATCACCAAGAAGAGTATTTTAAAATTTACAAGAAAAGAAATATTAGAGGGGCCTATCCTAGATCTACCTATTTTAGCTTGGTTGAGTGATCCAGTTGATCTATATTTTATGCACATTCAAGGGTCAGGCTTACTTAAATTTAGTGATGGAAGTTTTAATAGGTATATTTATGCAGGAAAAAATAATCACTCATATAAATCCATTGGTAAGCATCTAATTAAGACTGGGCATATTAAGGAAGAAGCTATTTCAATGTTATCAATAAAGGAATGGATGAAAAGTAGCAAAGAAAATTTATCTGCAACATTTGTCAATGAATCATTTATTTTTTTTAAGAAAGATGATTATAGCGAAGATAACTTGAGCCCTAAAGGACAATTAGATATAAGGTTAACCCCCCGTCGATCTATTGCAGTTGATATGAATTTTTATGATTTAAATATGCCTATTTGGTTGGAAACAATTATTCCAAGTAGAAACAATAGTAAAAAGGAGAATTTTAGACAATTAATGATATGCCAGGATCAAGGATCTGCAATTAAGGGTATTTTTAGAGGTGATATATTTTTTGGCACTGGGAAAGAATCAGGTAATATTGCTGGATCAATGTTAGAAAAAGGAAGTATTATAGTTTTTGAAATAAATGAGCAATAAATATGAAAAGAAAATCACATACAGAAGACATTGACTTATGGAATAAAGTAAAGAGTTCTGTTGAGCCATTAAATTCAAAAATATCTGGATCTAAAAAAAAAGGTGAAAGCCAATTGGTTATTAGTGAGGATAATGCAATAGCTAAAAAGAATACAGATTCAGAAAAAGAGATTACTAAAAATAAAAAAAATGTAGTTCCGGCAGCAGAAAAAATTCCTATAAAAATAAACAATAAAAATATATTCACTGGTATAAATAGAAAATTAGAGCAAAGAATGTCAAGGGGCCATGTAATAATTGATGATACCCTTGATTTACATGGATTTACTCAAGACGAGGCATATACAAAACTTAAGGCATTTCTATTTAAAGCTAAAAGTAAAAACAATAAAATTGTGCTTGTGATAACTGGAAAAGGTCTGACAAAAAATCAGCAAAACCAAGATCAGGAGCGAGGTATACTAAATAAAAATCTTCCAATATGGCTAGAGAAATATGAATTTAATGATACTGTAAACGGTTTTCGGTATTCCAATCAAAAACATGGTGGAACAGGAGCTTATTATATTTTACTGAAAAATTAGTAATTATAATATAAATTTTGAAAGATCTGCATTTTTTGCTAGATCTTCTATATTATCAACCACATATTGCTCATCAATTTTTATTGTTTTTCCATTTAAATCTGAGGCGGTAAAACTAATCTCGTCTAATACCTTTTCTAGAACAGTATGCAATCTTCTGGCGCCAATATTTTCTACATTAGAATTAACTTCTACAGCTATATCAGCTAGTTTTTCAATTCCATCCGATGTAAATTCTAATGTTAAGCCTTCAGTACTCATAAGTGCCACATATTGTTTAATAAGACTTGCCTCAGTATCAGTTAGAATACTCACAAAATCCTCTTTTGACAATGTTGTAAGCTCTACTCTTATTGGGAGTCTACCTTGTAATTCTGGTAAGAGATCTGAGGGCTTAGCTAGGTGGAATGCTCCTGATGTAATAAACAAAATATGATCAGTTTTTATAATTCCATGTTTAGTTGATACAGATGTACCTTCTATAAGAGGTAGCAGATCCCTTTGAACACCCTCTCTACTCACATCCGCGCCTTGTCTATTTTCTCGAGCACATATTTTATCGATTTCATCTATAAATACAATACCATGATTTTGGACACTTTTTAGTGCTTCTTGTATAATAGTATCATGATCAAGTAGTTTGTCTGATTCTTCTTGAATTAAAACCTCATAACTTTCGCTAACGATCATTTTTTTTGATTTATATTTATCGCCCATTGCCTTCCCAAGCATATCGCCTATATTTAACATACCCATTTGAGCTCCTGGCATTCCAGGCAACTCAAAGGATGTCATGTTTGAACTAGAGTCTTTTACTTTCAGCTCAATCTCTTTGTCATCTAATTCTCCATTTCTGAGTTTCTGCCTAAATGATTCCTTTGTGCTTTGTGATGCTTTCTCTCCGACTAACGCTTCTACCACTCTTTCTTCTGCAAGCAGGTGGGCTTTTGCCTCAACTTCTTTTCTTTTGTGTTCTTTTATCATTATAATTGCTGTTTCAACTAAATCACGAATAATTTGTTCAACATCTCTACCGACATATCCAACTTCTGTAAATTTAGTTGCCTCAACTTTGATAAAAGGTGCATCTGCAAGTTTTGCTAAACGGCGGGAAATTTCTGTCTTACCTACACCTGTAGGACCAATCATTAAAATATTTTTTGGAAGAATTTCCTCTTTAAGAGGCCCAGTTAATTGTTGTCTCCTCCATTGGTTCCTAAGCGCAATTGCACAAGATCGCTTTGCTTTTTTCTGTCCAATTATATATCTATCTAGCTCTGAAACAATCTCTCTTGGTGAAAAGTCAGACATATTATTACCCCATTTATTTTATTTTAATATTTTCTAAAACCAAGTGGTTATTTGTATAAACACATATTTCAGACGCTATCTGCATAGATTTTCTTGCAATTTCTTCTGATGTTAACTTACTGTCATATAAAGCTTTTGCGGCTGCTAATGCATAATTACCACCTGATCCAATTGCTGTAACCCCATCCTCAGGGTCTAATACATCTCCATTTCCGGTCAGAACTAGGCTATGCTCACTATCTGCAACAAGCATCATAGCTTCCAATCTTCTGAGATATCTATCAAGTCGCCAGTCCTTTGCCAATTCAACCGCTGCTCTTGTAAGTTGATTTGGGAATTGTTCTATTTTGGCTTCTAGTCGCTCAAATAAAGTAAGTGCGTCAGCTGTTGCACCTGCAAATCCAGCAATAACATTTTGTTTTGGCCCAAGCCTTCTAACTTTTCGAGCATTATTTTTTATAACTGTATGGCCAAGACTAACTTGTCCATCGCCAGCGATTACAACACTTTGATCTTTTCTAACCATTAGTATTGTAGTCCCAATCATATTTTTACTATCGTGTTCCATTGTCTAATCCCTAATTTAAACTTCAAAAACTATCAGATGTAGTATATTTATTTTATATTAATAATATTAGTTATAATTATAATATGACGATTATACCGCAAATATTCAAGATTTTAACTATTAGAAAGAATAAAGATGGGTAAAATTAAAAAAAGAACTGCTACAATAAAAAGAAAAACTAAAGAAACAAATATAACCTGTACAGTAACTTTAGATGGGTCTGGCCAATATAATATAAACACTGGAATTGGTTTTTTAGATCATATGGTTGAACAGGTAGCAAAACACAGTTTAATTGATATCTCACTCCAGGCACAGGGAGATCTTCATATTGATATGCATCATACCACAGAAGATGTGGGAATTGTTTTAGGGTCAGCAATATTAAAGGCTCTTGGAGAAAAGACAGGTATAAAAAGATTTTCTGATATTACTCTACCAATGGATGAATCACTTACCCGTGTTTCTATAGATATTTCTGGAAGGCCCTATCTTAAATGGTTAGTTAAATTATCACCACCAAAAATAGGTGATATGGATACTGAACTCTTTAAAGAGTGGTTCCAAGCTTTTGCTCATAACAGTGGAGTTACACTACACGTTCAGAATTTATATGGCACAAATGGTCATCATATTATTGAATCATGTTATAAAGCTCTCGCTAAAGGATTAAGAGAAGCAATAAGTATTGACCCAGATTTACCTGACTCAATCCCTACCACAAAGGGCATCTTATAAATTAAAGTAAGTAAATGAAATGGCAATTTACGAAATTTATACAACGGATAACAATAAAGGCTCTATAAGCCCAGAAATACTAATATATAAAGATAAATTTTCGATTTTGGCATTCTTATTTCCACCTTTATGGTTAATCCTAAATAGGAATTTATTTTTAATTCCCTTTTATTGTCTTTTTGTATATTTAACCATCATTATTTGTAATTTTTTATCTTTTCTAGAACCATATTATTTGATTGTAATTATGAATCTATTATTTGCATTGCAGACTTCTCTATTGCGTGAATGGATATTAAAGTTCAAAGATTATCATTTATATTATATAGTGGATGCGTTTAATATGATTAGTGCTTATAATAAATATATTATATACGCTCAAAGTAGAACCGCTAATCAAATGCAACAAGACTCCATTGCTGACAATATAAACAGTAATAAGAATGCTGACAAACCAATATTAAATATTTTTTGATTTACTAGAAGAGCTTATTTAAATGGAAATAATTGGTATTATAGACTATGGATCTGGGAATTTACATTCTGTTTCAAAATCATTTGAGAGAATATCAAAGGAACAGAAAAGAAATATAAAAGTTACCATTATTAATGAGGCAAAGGAGTTAAATTTATGTGATAGGATTGTGTTGCCAGGAGTTGGAACATTTCCTGACTGCAAGAGAGGCATTGATAGAATCCAGGGTCTGGAAGAAGAATTACAAATCCAAATTCTTAAAAAGAGTAAGCCTTTTTTGGGCATATGTGTTGGTATGCAATTGCTAGCAAATAAGGGATTTGAATTAGGAGAAACCGATGGTTTTGGGTGGATACCAGGTAATGTAAAAAAAATACCAAAATCGAGCTCTATAAAAATCCCACATATGGGCTGGAATATTATTCATTTCAATAAAAAACACAAGATTCTAGAAAATCTAGAAATCATAAACGTAGATGAGCAACCGCATGCTTATTTTGTTCATTCATATTATTTTGAATTAGAGGACGAGGAAAATTTAATAGGTTATTCAAAATATGGGATTAATATTGCGGCTCTAATTGCAAAAGATAATATTATCGGGTCGCAATTTCACCCAGAAAAAAGCCAAAAATTTGGGCTATCATTTATTAATAATTTTATTAATTGGGTGCCATAGATGATATTATTTCCAGCAATTGATATTAAAAATGGAGAATGTGTAAGATTAAAATTGGGAGATCTTAATAATTCCAAAACTTACAACAAGGATCCCCTAGCGCAGGCTAAAATATTTGAAAGTATTGGGTTTAAATGGATACATATAGTAGATTTAGATGCTGCTGTTACTGGCAAGAGTAAAAATAGAGAGATAATCGACGATATAGTAAATTATACTAATTTGTCAGTGCAACTAGGTGGTGGCATAAGAGATTTTACTCAAATAGATTATTGGTTAAAAATTGGTGTTCAAAAGTTAGTACTTGGGACTATTAGTGTAAATGATATAGAACTTGTCAAAGCGGCCGCTAAAAGGTATCCAAAACAAATTATCATAGCCCTTGATACAAAAGAAGAGAATATTTTTATTGAAGGGTGGACGAAGAATACGGGAATAAATGTTTTTGATCTAGTTGATGAATATAAAGGACAACACATTGATGCAATTCTACATACAGACATAAACAGAGATGGAATGATGGAGGGTTTAAATTTTTCTGCATCACGTAATTTAGCAAAAAAAACCGATATACCGGTTATTTTGAGTGGTGGTCTTAAATCAATTGCCGATATTAAAACATTAAAACTAGAAGAGAATAAAAAGTTTAGGGGAGCAATAATTGGCAAGGCTATATATGAGAAGAAAATTAATCCACTTGATGCTATAAAATTAATTAACCAGTAAGGAAAGTCATTGTTAAAATCTAGAGTTATACCATGCTTAGACGTTAAAAACGGCAGAGTTGTTAAAGGCACTAACTTTATAGACCTTCAGGATGCAGGCGATCCAGTTGAAATTGCTAAACTATATGATACTCAGGGAGCGGACGAACTCTGTTTCCTCGATATTACGGCGAGCCATGAAAATAGAGATACAATATTTGATATTGTTCAAAAGACTGCAGAGGTATGCTTTATGCCTCTTACTGTGGGAGGAGGAGTCAGCAAAACTGATGATATAAGGAAATTACTAAAATCTGGCGCGGACAAGGTAACAATAAATACTGCAGCTGTCATTAACAATGATTTAGTTAAAGACTCATCTGATAAATTTGGATCACAATGTATAGTTGTTGCAATTGATGCAAAGAGGAATAATGAAAGAAATATATGGGAAGTCTATACCCATGGAGGTAGAAAAAATACAGGATTGAATGCAATAGAGTATGCAAAAAAAATTGTGGAATGCGGAGCTGGCGAATTGTTAGTTACGTCCATGGATCGGGATGGAACAAAACTTGGCTTTGATAATAATTTAAATAAAGAAATCACACAAATTGTAAATGTTCCTGTTATAGCAAGTGGTGGCGTAGGAAAGCTCGAGCACTTGGTAGAAGGTATAATAACAGGCGGGGTAGACGCCGTTTTAGCAGCTTCTATATTTCACTATGGTCAATATACAATATATGAAGCAAAAAAATATATGCTAGAATCTGGAATAAATGTTAGAATGGTTAATTCTACTTAAAGAAAGTACTAAAATGGAAAATGTAAGTTTTTTATCAAAATTAACAAAAACTATCAAAACCAAGAAGGGTCTGAAACCTGCTGAATCTTATACCGCAACACTTCTTTCAGATTTAGAGTTATTAACAAAAAAGATTGGCGAAGAAGCTATGGAGGTCGTTGTATCTTCGTTAGCTCAAGATAAAGAAAATGTCAAAAGAGAAGCAGCTGACCTAATCTACCATCTGATGGTTTTATTGGAAAAGAATGACCTTACAATTGTGGATGTGATAAACGAATTAGAGAGCCGCCACGGAATCTCAGGTCACGAAGAAAAAAAATCAAGAAAATAATAATAAACTCCATGAATAAAAAAAATAATCTTTCACCATATTTTAGTTTTACAAAAAATGAATGGTCTAAATTAAGTGCGGATACGAAACTGACTTTATCAGAAATTGAAATTGAGAAATTAAGAGGTCTTAATGTCCCAATGTCCATTGAAGAGGTCCGGGATGTGTATCTCCCAATATCTAGGCTTATGAATCTATATATAGCTGCTACACAAGAATTATTTAAGGCAACAAGTATCTTTCTTGAAAAAAAAAGTTATAAGGTACCATTCATAATTGGAATAGCGGGGTCTGTTGCGGTTGGCAAAAGTACTACATCAAGAGTTCTGCGGGCCCTTTTGTCAAGATGGCCAAACCATCCAAATGTATCATTAGTAAATACAGACAGTTTTTTGATGAGCAATAAAGAATTAGATAAAAAGGGTTTGATGAATAGAAAGGGCTTCCCAGAAAGCTATAAATTATCTCAATTACTAGATTTTTTGCATAATGTTAAGTCTGGGAAAGATAACATTAAAGCACCTATATATTCTCATCTGCTATATGATAAAATCCCTAATAAATTCATAGAAATAAAAAATCCAGATATTCTCATTGTTGAAGGCCTTAATGTTCTTCAACCAGCACCACTTCCAAAAAATGGGAATGCTATACCTTATGTATCCGATTTCTTTGATTTCTCAATTTTTGTTGATGCAGAAGAAGGGCATATAAAAAATTGGTATATTGATAGATTTTTGAAACTAAAAGAAACAGCATTTAAAGATAAATCTTCTTATTTTAATAAATATGCAGAGTTAGGTAAAAAAGAGGCTATAAATCAAGCAACGGAGTTATGGGAAGGCATAAATCACTTAAATTTAATAGAAAATATTCTACCAACTCGACAGAGAGCAAATCTAATTATGAAAAAATCTAGTGACCATTCCATAAGCGATATTTATTTAAGAAAGGTCTAAAGAATTTTTTAACTTACTTTGATATTGTTTATCAAATTTACCTCCCATGACTTGAATTATCTCAGATGCATACACACTCCCCAGGTAACAACATTTATTTAACTCAAGACCATTAAGTAAGCCTTTTAAGAAACCAGCAACATAAATATCTCCTGCCCCGGTAGTATCTATTATATCTTTAGTAGTAACTGCTTTAACATACTCAATATCTAATTTTGATACTAAAATAGATCCATTACTCCCATCAGTAATAATTATAGCCTTAACTTTTTTTCTATGGTCACTTAATTTTTTGAGCATATCTGAAGGATTTTTTGTTTTAGTTAAAGCTAGCATTTCATTCATATTTCCAAATAAATAATCTATTTTTTTATTATCTATTAAATCTTCCAGCTCATTTCTATATTTTTCAACGCAATTTACATCTGAGAGGGATAAACAATTGAAACCACCAGACTTTTTTGTTTTATGGAATGAATCTCTTACAATTTCAGCACCCTCAGGTAAATAGTACAAGTAAGCCTCAATAAACAATCCTTCTACTTCATTAAATAATTTACTTGGTATTTCTTCTTTCTTTAAGCAAATAGATGCACCAAGGTAAGTACTCATAGTTCTTTCACCACTTGGTGAAACTAATATAATTGACATTCCTGTGCCTAAAAATTTATCCTTTACAATATTGGTTGTTTTTATTGAGTATTCCTCGAGTATTCCTTGATACATTTCTCCATAATCATCAATACCAATTTTTCCAATAAAGCCAACCTCTTCTCCCAGCATAGACAGGCTAGCCGCTGTGTTATTTGCACTTCCACCAGCAATAATCTTTTTTTCACCTAGTTGATTATATTGTTTAGCTACTTCTTTATGATTTATTAGATTCATCTTCCCAAAATGAGAAGGATTTATTTTATTACTTTGATCAATTTTAGAAATGACATCAAGTATTGCATTTCCGATAAAAAAAACTGTCATGTTATGTTAATATCTTTTGACAAAAAGTTCTATCTTCTTGGTCATTGTGTCTCCACTAAAATCATATACAATTGGAATACCCGTTGTAGTTTCAACATTAACAATTTCTGATTCATCCAATTTTTCAACGAACATGATAATAGACCTCAGAGAATTTCCATGAGCCGATATTATAACATTTTCATTATTTTGCAATTTTGGCAAAATATTTTCTTTAAAATAAGGCAATGTTCTATTTGCGGTATCTTTCAAACTTTCTCCATTATTCGGTGCCACATCGAATGATCTGCGCCAAATATGAACTTGATCTTCTCCCCATTTTTTCCTCGCATCATCCTTGTTCATGCCAGTTAGATCACCATAATGCCTTTCATTTAGTGCCTGATCTGATATTATCTTAATATCTTTTTTTAATATATACAGGACTATTTCTAAAGTTGTAATGGCTCTTTTGAGAGCACTTGTATAAGCGTGGTTAATATCTACCTTTAAGTTCTGAATTGCGAATGCAGCAAGTTTAGCCTCTATTTTACCCTGATCAGTTAAATTAACGTCTTCCCATCCAGTAAAAAGATTTAATTTATTCCATTCACTTTCTCCATGCCGCAGTAATATTAATTTAGCCATTCATCTTCCTTAATCGAAATCTAACACGTCATCCATAGAATAAAGACCAGGTTTTTGGTTTATAGACCATCTAGCGGCGTGGTATGCGCCCCTAACAAAAATCTTCCTATTCATTGCAGAATGAGATAATTTGATGGTTTCACTATCACCTGCGAACATTACTGTATGTTCTCCTACAATATTTCCACCGCGGATAACTGAAAAACCTATGGATTCAGCTTTTCTTTCACCAATATTGCCGAATCTTTCATATTCAGCATGATTAGTAAGATCTATATTTCTTCCTGCAGCTGCAGACTTACCAAGGAGCAGAGCTGTTCCAGAGGGAGCATCAATTTTCTTATTATGATGCGCTTCAACAATTTCAATATCAAAATCTTTTAGTACTTTTGAAATTTGTTTAGTGACCTTTGCTAGTATATTTATCCCTAAACTCATATTTCCTGACTGAACAATAACAGCGTGTCTTGAGGCATGCTCAATTTTTAGTTGATCTTTATCTGAGAAACCTGTTGTTCCTATAATATGAGATATTCTCGCTTGGGCCGCGATTACGCTATTTTCAATAGTTGATTGAGGATTAGTAAAATCAATAACTGCGTCAGCACCTTTTATAATATCAATAAGACTAGAGTTAATTTTTATGCCAAGTCTTTTCTCGTTAATTAGATCACCTATATCTTTTCCGATCCAAGGAGATTTTTCATATTCGGTAGCGCCAATAACCTTAATATCCTCGCATGTAAATGCGTATTTTATTAGTTCTTGACCCATTCTTCCTGCTGCGCCAGCAATTATAACTTTCATATTTTTCCTAACTTAAGATAAGTAATGATTTAATGATATTACGTTAATTTTTTAATTATTTCCATAGGTCTCTTAATTTTTTAATGAAACCATGACTTTCAGGATTTGTTTTCTCATTTGATATTTTTTCAAATTCTTCCAATAATTCCTTTTGTTTTTTTGATAAATTTCTTGGTGTCTCGACAGAAATCTGAAGGAAAAGGTCACCAATTCGTTTTTGTCTTAAAACTGGCATTCCTTTTCCTCGTAACCGAAACTGTTTATTATTTGGAGAACCCTCAGGTATCTCAACTCTAGTTTTTCCGCCATCTACTGTAGGTATATCTATTTTACCGCCAAGAGCAGCAGTCGCCATCGAAACGGGTATATTACAATATAGGTCGCAACCATCCCTTTGAAAAAAATTATGTGCTTTTATCGATACAAAAATATATAAATCACCAGGATTACCACCCCTCAATCCTGCTTCACCTTGGCCTGATAGTCTTATTCTATTTCCTTCTTCAACACCAGGTGGAATGGTGACCGCAAGCTTTTTAGGTTTTTTTACTCTACCTTCACCAGAGCATGATCGACATGCGTTCACAACTATTTTACCCTGTCCTTGGCAAGATGTACACGTCCTTTCGATTGTAAAAAATCCCTGACTTGCGCGCGTTTTTCCTGAGCCTTTACAGTTAGGGCACGTGATAGGTGCCTCCCCATCTTTTCCTCCACTACCCTTGCAGGTTTCACAAATTGAGTTTATTGGAACACTTATTGTATCTGATTTTCCATTAAATGCTTCTTCAAGACTAACTTCCATATTATATCTTAAGTCAGAACCTCTATCATTAGAACTTCTCTGCCGTGTTTGAGAATTAAAATCACCAAAAAAATCGTTAAATATATCAGAGAATGCAGATGAAAAATTTCCATCAAATCCACCATGGCCTTGCCTACCAGAACTATTATCAAATGCTGAATGACCATAACGATCATAGGCAGCCCTAGCCTCAGGATCCTTTAATCTTTCATATGCCTCAGATATCTCTTTGAATTTTGCTTCTGCTTCTGGATTTCCAGAATTGTGATCAGGATGGTATTGTTTAGCTAATTTCCGGAATGCTGATTTTAAAGTTTTTTCATCACAGTTTTTTTCGACTCCTAATATATCGTAGTAATCTTGTTTTGCCATATTAGCTAGTCCTTATTATAAATGAAACTAAACTTTATGATTTTTTTTCTTCATCAACTTCTTCAAAATCTGCATCAACGATTGTACTATCACCCTCTTCTGGGGAAGGATTTGCATCTTCATTATTATTTTCTTGTGATTTATAAATAGCTTCTCCGAGTTTCATGGCTTCTTGAGTTAGTGTTTCTAGTCCTTTTGCTATTGATGATAATTCATCTGTTTCAAGTGATTTTTTTAATTCTGCTATAGCATCCTCTATAGATTTTTTATCGGCATCACTTATTTTATCAGAATTTTCTGAAAGACTTTTTTCAGTTCCATGTATAAGAGACTCTGCTTGATTTTTAGTTTCGATTAATTCTTTCTTTGCCTTATCTTCTTCAGCATGAGCTTCGGCATCCTTAACCATTTTATCAATATCATCATCTGATAGTCCGCCAGATGCTTGTATTTTTATAGATTGTTCTTTATTTGTTGCTTTATCAAGTGCTTTTACATTAACAATCCCATTTGCATCAATATCAAAAGTAACTTCAATCTGAGGGATACCTCTAGGAGCAGGAGAAATACCAACTAAATCGAAATTACCCAAGAGTTTATTGTCTGCAGCTATTTCCCTCTCGCCTTGGAACACTCGTATTGTTACTGCAGATTGATTATCTTCAGCAGTTGAAAAAGTCTGACTTTTCTTTGTTGGAATTGTTGTATTTCTCTCTATTAGTCTAGTAAAAACACCGCCCAATGTTTCGATACCAAGTGATAATGGTGTAACATCCAATAATAGCACGTCTTTTACATCTCCTTGTAAGACACCCGCCTGTATTGCTGCACCGATTGCAACTACTTCATCTGGGTTAACACCTCTATGAGGCTCTTTTCCAAAGAAATTTTGTACTTTTTCTAATACTTTTGGCATCCTTGACATACCACCAACCATAACAACTTCATCAATTTCTGCTGGCTTTAGACCAGCGTCTTTCAAAGCTTTTTCACATGGACTAATTGTCTTATCTACCAAATCAGCTACTAATGTTTCAAATTTAGCTCTTGTTAGTTTTATATTTAGATGTTTTGGACCTGATTTGTCCGCAGTCACGAAAGGCAAATTTACTTCAGTCTGAGTAGTTGAAGATAGCTCAATTTTTGCTTTTTCAGCTGCTTCTTTAAGTCTTTGTAGCGCTAATTTATCTTTTAAAAGATCAACGCCTTGGTCCTTTTTAAACTCTTCCGCAAGGTAGTTAACGAGGCGGGCATCAAAATCTTCTCCCCCTAGAAAAGTATCTCCATTTGTGGATTTTACCTCAAAAACTCCATCACCAATTTCTAAAATTGATATATCAAAAGTTCCGCCCCCTAAATCATAAACTGCGATTGTTTGACCATCTTTCCGATCAAGTCCATATGCGAGAGCTGCTGCAGTTGGCTCATTTATTATTCTAAGTACTTCTAAACCAGAAATTTTACCTGCATCTTTAGTAGCTTGTCTCTGTGCATCATTGAAATATGCTGGAACTGTAATTACGGCCTGAGTAATAGTTTCTCCAAGGAAACTTTCTGCCGTTTCCTTCATTTTTTGTAATATAAATGCTGATATTTGAGATGGGGAATATTTTTGATCTCTGGATTCAACCCATGCATCACCATTATCCGCTTTAATGATATTGAATGGAACCAGATCTTTATCTTTCTTCACAAGTGGATCATCAAATCTTCTTCCCATGAGTCTTTTTACAGCGAATAAAGTATTTTCTGGATTTGTAACAGCTTGTCGCTTTGCTGGTAATCCAGTAATTCGGTCAGATTCCTCTCCAAATGCAACCATTGAAGGTGTGGTTCTAGCTCCCTCAGTATTTTCGATTACCTTCGGATCCTTGGCATCCATAACAGCAACACATGAATTTGTTGTGCCAAGATCAATACCTATAATTTTAGCCATCTTCATTCTCCTTATTTAACGACCAATAATTCAATAACCATCAAATAGATTAATTACTTTATTATCTATTTACTAGAGTAATTTATGTTCAAAAAATCCCTTATATTGTTATATAGGCGTAAAATTTTTTCCTGCAAGGCGTAAAATTATATTTTTAGTGAAATAAGTAATATTATTGTAGTTTTTATACTCTCATTGGCATTAAGACAAACAATGTCGCCTCGTCATTCGGGTCCAATATAAGACAAGGTGCACTGGGCTCTGAAAATAAGAATTTTACATTTTTACCAGTCAATTGAGATGCTACGTCCAATAAATAGCGTGAGTTAAAACCAATTTCAAACTTTTCACTACTATAATTTACACTAATTTCTTCGATTGCAGTTCCTGATTCAGGACTGGTAACTGATAATGTAAGTGTATCATTATCCAGTGATAATTTAACAGCCCTACCTCGCTCACTGGATAGAGTTGCAACTCTATCGACGGCTTCTGTTAAATTTTTAGTCTCCGAAGCCATGATTTTTTCATTTTTAAGCGGTATTACTCTCTGATAATCTGGGAAGGCACCATCAATAACTTTTGATGTGATTTCTATATTATTTAGAACAAATTTTATTTTATTTTCAGATATTTTAACAATTATATCCGTTTCTGTTTCATTTGTAATCTTTAAAACCTCATATATCGTTTTTCTTGGAATTATTATTCCTGGCAATCCCTTTGCCCCTTCTGGAAGAGGTAATTCTGCTTGAGCAAGCCTATGACCATCAGTTGATACTGCTCTTAGAGTTTTTATACCTGTATCTTCATTATTTTGAGAGGCTTCATGTAAATAAATACCATTAAGGTAGAACCTTGTCTCTTCATTAGATATTGCAAACTTAGTTTTTTCTATTAATCTATTTAATTCTCCGCTTACAATGGAAAAAGTATGGGTGTATTGATCATCCGATATTTCTGGAAAGTCTGATCTTGGAAGTGTTTGCAATTTAAAATTTGATTTTCCCGATCTAATAGTAAGATGTTCCTTATCATCATCTTTACTTATGTGAATCTCTGCGTTATCTGGAAGTTTTCTCACAATATCATACATTAGGTGAGCTGGGGCTGTGAGACTGCCTCCTTTTGATATGTTAGCCTCTATTTCTTCTACCACCTCAAGATCCAAGTCGGTAGATATCAACTTTAGTCCAATCCCTTCTGCTATTATTAAAATATTTGCTAGAATTGGTATAGTATTTCTTTTCTCAACTACATTTTGAATATGATTTAGAGCTTTCAGAAAATTATTTCTTTCAATAGTGACTTCCATTTTAATAATTCAACCAATTAATTAACTTTATAAATATAGATTATAAGTAAAAGAAGCTTATATCAAATCAATTTGGATTAATTTACAGGAAATATATTTTTATTCTTTGAGTGAATTTTCGAGAGATCTAATTGAGGTTTTGATATTTGGGTCATTTTCAATCAATTTCTCTATTTTTCTTACAGCGTGTAATACTGTAGTATGATCCCTACCACCAAATTTTCTACCAATTTCTGGAAGGGATCTTGTAGTTAATACTTTTGCTAAGTACATCCCAATCTGTCTTGGGTACACAATAGTTTTATGTCGTCTAGATGAAAGTATATCTTGTTTTGTTACATTAAAATGTCCACTTATTGCACGCAGGACATCTTCTATCATTATTTGCCTATTTTGTTCTTCACTGATTAAGTCCTGAATAGTAAGGGCTGCCTCCTCTACGGTGATAGGTCTTTTATTTAAACTATGAGCTGCAATAATTCTATTCATAGCACCCTCTAATTCTCTTCCAGAGCTTTGAATACGTCTTGCCAAAAAATCTAAAACCGAGGAGGAAATTTCAATTCGCGTGTTTCCTCTTAAGGTCTGGCTTAATTTCTTTTCTAGTATACCTCTTCTTATATCAAAATCAGTTGGGCCAATCTGTGCAACTAAGCCACCGGAAAGACGTGATTTCATTCTATCATCTAACATCTCTAGTTTTGTTGGGGATGTATCGCCAGCTATAACAATTTGGTTTTTTGAATTATCTAAAGCGTTAAATATATGGCAGAACTCTTGTTGGACCGCTTTACCTTGAAGAAATTGCATATCATCTATTAACAATAAATCTATATCAGCGAATATTTTTTTGAAAGCAATCGTATCTTTAGATTTTACAGCCTCAACAAATGAACTCATAAATCTTACTGCAGATAAAAATAGTATCCTTTTTTCAGGGTGCCTTGCTCTTGCTTCCCATGCAATAGCATTTAATAAATGGGTTTTACCAGTTCCAACAGGACCGTGAATATATAATGGGTTAAATTCAATAGGAGTGCTTTTCTGAGGATGGGCAACTCTCATCGCTGCAGCATGTGCTAGAGCATTAGAACGTCCTACAACAAAATTAGTAAATGTATATCTTCTGTCAAGTGGTGTACCGGATGAAGGGATGCTCTCATCAGCAAAATTTATACTTTCTTCCATAGAATTGTTTTGACTTGCAGATTCGCCATTGTTGGTTATATCTAATTTTTTCTCCCCATGGTTTCTAACTCTCAGGTCAATTTGAGTTACATCGGGATGTTCAGATTTCCAAACTTCTATAAGTTTTTCATTATACCTAGATTTAATCCAACTCTTTAAGAATAGTGTCGGTAGTGACAGTGTTAGTGTACCATTTTCTAGTTTATGCGGTTCCATTCTTGCAAACCAGCTATTATATAAATCATCACCAAGCTGAATGCGAAGGTTATTTTTCACAACCTCCCAACTTTCATGGATAGTTTTATTTTTTGTGGACTTATTTTCTATTGTTGTATCCATGGAAGATCCTCATATTTCCAACCATTAGTAACTCCCCTGTGATGATTTTGGTCAGGGTCACCTTCAAAACCGAATGCGATATTGAATGAATTTATCCATCCAGTTTCATGCATTAATGAAGCAGCTGTAGCACTCCTTGCTCCTGAACGACAAATAAATAACAGGACAGAGTCTTTATTATAATTTTGATTTATTAACTCATCTTCCAATTGCTGTACAAAATTTACATTTTTAACACCACCAGGGAAATGCTGTAATTCAATATTAATAGTTTTTTTCCCAATGTTTGAAAGATCCGGTTGGCCCACAAAGTTTAATTCTGCTGAAGTCCTGACATCTACCAATGCAGATTCTTTCAATTGGCTTAGAGCATTCCAGCCTTCTGTAGGACTGATATCGCCAGCATATTTCTCATTTTTATTTAAAATATTTATATGCATAGATAACAATTCTCCATTGATTACTTGGCGAGTCTAAAAAGTTTCTTAGGCCTGTACATCTAAGTATTCACCATGGAAACTATATTGAATTATAAATGACTTTCAAAGTGATTTTTTTGATATTCAGTGTACGGATTATATATTTATGTAGTAATTATCTTGTAAAAAAACTTTTAAAAAGTGAAGCAACCAACTGTAGAATAATAAAAAAATTGGATTACTGTAATTTTATTTATTTTCGTAATTTGAAGAGGATTTTTTTTAAGTTAATTATTTAAATTCATTAAAATTTCAATTGATTTTTTATAGTTTTGACAGATTACCTATAAGGTACTGTTAAATATATATTTTTTCTATTCATCTGAGACGATAAAAACTATCTACCTAATATAGTTTATAAGATTATTTGATTAAGTGCTATTTTACTATTAAAAAACTTTTTAGAATGATTCTAATGAATTTACGAATATATTATATGGATTAATATTTTAGATACAATTTATCCATATTAAATGTTCTATTTTGAATCTTTGATAGAGTAGTTGATTTGTTAGTCTGTAGAGATATTTCTCTATTTAAATTATGAGTTTATAAGTTTTTTAGTGAGACGAGATACTTTTCTTGAGGCCATTTTTTTACTAAATGCTCCTTTTTGGGCACCTCTCATTAATTGCTTCTCTGCAGTTAATAATGCATTTTTGGCGTTTTCTTTATCACCGCTTTCAATTAATGTTTCAGCTTTTTTAATAGATGTTCTGACCATGCTTCGCCTCATCCTATTTACGGAGGTTCTCTTTTCTATTTTGCGAACCATTTTTTTTGCTGATTTTGTGTTTGCCATTTGTAAATATTATATATTATTAAATTCGATAATGCATATATAGAGATTGATTGACAGCGCGTCAACTCAATAATAAATTAATTTTTGAAATCTGGTTTTCTTTTTTCTATAAATGCATTGATACCCTCGACGCCGTTAGGGGATTTGACTAGCTCATAGAAATATTTTTTTTCTATTTTCAGCCCCTCTTTAAGGGCGATATTTGAACTTTCTTTTATCAATTTTTTAATATATGTAATTGATTTTAGGGGTTTACTAGCTATTTCAATGGCTATGCCACTTACGACAGAGTCTAATTCTTCAGCAGTGCATATTTTGTTAATTAATCCGAGATCTTTTGCTTCTTGAGCATTAATTAGCTTACCTGTTAGGCAAAGTTCCATAGAATTATTTAGGCCAATTATCCTAGGTAGGCGCTGCGTGGCACCGCCACCTGGTATAAGACCAAGATTAATTTCAGGTTGTCCAAACTTAGAATTACTCGATGCAATTATAATATCTGACATTAATAGTAACTCACATCCACCCCCAATTGCGAGACCAGATACTGATGCTATGATTGGTTTTTTTATTTTATCAATATCATCCCATATTTCAATAAATCTAGGATCTACTTTAAATTCATTAATTTCAGCTCCAGCAGAAAAATTATCATAACCGCTTATAATAATGCATTTTATATTATTATTCTTGTCCGCCTCTTTTAATGCTTGAACCAATTCATTGGATAGTTCTGTATTTAATGCATTTAACTTCTTTCGTCTATTAAATGTTATTTTTAGAATGTTATCTTTAATTATATTTAGTTTTATTGAATTAAATCTCATTTTAGACCTATGCTTGACATTTTTGACAAAAGAAAGTGGACCTACCTGTCTGTCTTATTTTTTTTATTTTTGAATTACAACCTTTATTTTTACATGTCATATTTTCTCGATTATATACTTTAAATTTATATTGAAAATAACCAATTTCACCTTTTATATTTTTATGATTTTGTATTGTTGATCCGCCAACTTCTATCGCATCATTCAAAATTTCTTTAATAGATTTAATTAATTTTAAAATTTTATTTTTGTTTTTAACAAGCTCATTACATTTCATATATGGTGATATATTAGATTTAAAAAGTGCTTCAGAGGCGTAAATATTTCCAACGCCCCCAACAATTTTCTGATCCAAGAGAGCACATTTTATGCTGATATTCTTATTTCTTATCTTATCCATTAGGTATTTTGTATTGAATTTCTTACTTAAGGCATCTTCACCTAGTCTTAATATAAATTCAGAAAATGTAGGACCATTTGTTTCAAAGATATTCATATATCCAAATTTACGTATATCGATATATCTTATAATTTTATCATTCGACATAATGAAATTGACATGATTATGTTTGTTATCTTGTGTGTCTTCAAATAAGCTATCAATTATAAAGTTACCTGTCATTCCTAAGTGCACAAGAATAGTTTTATTATTGATAAGCCTGATCAATATATATTTTGCTATTCTGTCAATTTTAATTACTTGCTGATTTTGAATAATATCTATAAAATTATAGGGTATTATATACCTGAGCTTGGGTTCTCTAACTTCAACTAATTTGATAGTATTAGAAACCAAATGTTCAGATAAATTATTTTTTATAACTTCAACTTCTGGTAATTCTGGCATCGTTATTTTATTCTTATTATGTGAAATATAGGATATAAGAATTTTAAAAACAAATATTTTGTAAATAAAAATGAAAAAACAGGATAAATTTTTTTTTGGTGATACTGAAGTATCCAAAAGTCAAAAAGTTGATAAAGTTCAGAATGTTTTTAACTCTGTATCAAAAAAGTATGACATTATGAATGATATTTTATCACTAGGCACCCATAGAATATGGAAAGAAGCACTAGTAAGTATGATTGGCAATTTGAGATCCTCAAGCATGGATTATCGCTATCTTGATTTAGCATGTGGCACAGGAGATATTGCCTATAAATTGTTGAAAAAATATCCACAATTAGTAAATGTCTATATGATAGATATTAATCATGAAATGATTAAACAGGCTAAAAAACGAGATGAGTATGCGAAATATAAGGAGCAAATTACTTTTATTGTATCTGATGCTGAAAATATACCCTTACCCTCAAAATCGGTTGACTGTATTACAATTGCATTCGGAATAAGAAATGTCGCATCTATCAAATCAGCCCTTAAAGAAATAAACAGGGTTTTAAAATATGGTGGTAAATTCTTATGCCTAGAATTTTCAAAAATTGAGGTTCCTCTAATAGATAAATTCTATGATTTTTATTCTGATAATGTTATTCCAAAAATAGGTGATTTTATCGTAAAAGACAAAACATCCTATCAATATCTTGTAGAAAGCATTCGAAAATTTCCAACACAGGAAAATTTTTTAGATCAAATTAATCAGTCTGGTTTTAGCAATATAAAATATAAAAATTTATCAGGGGGAATTGCTACCATTCACTCTGCTTGGAAGGTTTAAACTCATAAAATGCAGTATTTCTCTCATTTATATCAGCTAATTAAAATATATAAATTAATTATAGATTGTGACTTACCTGAGAATTTTCTTCCTCAAAAAGATAGTTCTATTTTATCAAAGTTATTAAAAATAAAAAAAAATAAAAAAAGGAAATTCTCTGATGTTCTTACAGAACTAGGGCCAACATATATAAAACTGGGTCAATTTTTAGCAACTAGACCAGACATTATAGGTTCAAAACAATCAAGTGAGTTATCTAATTTGCAGGATAATTTACCAACATTCCCAATCGAGATATCTAAAAAAGTAATTGAAGATAGTTTTGGAACAAAATTAAATAATATTTTTAAGGCATTTGATAAACCAATTGCAGCTGCTTCAATCGCACAGGTGCACAAAGGAAAAGTAGAAAATACTGATGTTGCAATAAAAGTTTTAAGGCCTAATATTGAAGAAAAATTTAAAAAAGATTTTGAATTTTTCTATTTTTTAGCAAATTTTATGGAAAAATTTAATCCTAATCTGACGCGACTTAAGTTCACAGAATCAATCAATACTATGGAGAGATCTGTGAAACTTGAAATGGATCTGAGATTTGAAGCTGCAGCAATATCAGAAATAAAAAATAATATAACTGATGAGGATGAGTATATTATCCCAAAAGTATATTGGGAAAAAACTGCAAAAAAAGTACTAACAATTGAATGGGTTGATGGGGTTTCAATAAAAGATAGGGATCTTTTGATAAAAAAGGGCTATGACCTCAAGGATCTGGCTAGAATTGTTATACAATCATTTCTAACACAAGCCCTTAGGAATGGCTTTTTTCATGCAGATATGCATCAAGGCAATTTAATAATAAACGATGAAGGAAAGTTAGTAATTCTTGATTATGGAATTATGGGAAGACTTGGTGAGAAGGAACAAAATTTTTTAGCTGAGATTCTCTGGGGCCTTATAACTAAAAACTACAAAAGAACTGCTGAGGTTCATTTTGAAGCAGGCTATGTTCCAAATGATCAAAAATTAGATGAATTTAGTCAGGCCTTAAGGGCCATAGGAGAGCCATTATCAGGAAAAAATGCTAATGATATTTCCATGGCAAATGTTTTAACACAGCTGTTTGAAGTGACAGAACAATTTAATATGGAAACTAGGCCGGAACTTCTTTTGCTTCAGAAAACTATGGTTGTAACAGAAGGTGTTGCAAGGGAATTAGACCCAGATTTAAATATGTGGGATATTGCAGAACCGATTGTGTCGAGATGGATGGAGGACAAGCTCGCACCAGAAAGAAAAATTAAGCAAGGTGTTAAAAACATCAACAACTTCAGCCAAGCAATCAATGAGCTGCCATCCCTAATCAGAAGAGCAAGCGAGACAACAGATAATTTTAAATCATTTATTGACAATAGTGAGCTCAGAAATAAAAATAAAAAGACCTTCATTCTCTCAAGAATTTCAATTATAACATTTATTATTGTAGTTTTAGTATTATATAGTTTGGTATATTGAAAGTTATGGAAAATATAAATAAAAATATTCTGTTAATTATCGGTGGCGGTATCGCGGCCTATAAGTCACTTGAGTTGATTAGGATGCTAAAAAAATCCGGTTGTTCAATAAATGTAATACTCACAAAATCAGGTGAAGAATTTGTTACAGAACTTACAGTTTCTCAATTGGCCGGCTCTGAGGTTTATAAGGATCTCTTTGATACAAAAAGTGAGCTCTCGATGGGGCATATAAATTTATCAAGATGGGCTGATATTGTAATTTGTGCACCCGCAACAGCAAATTTAATATCAAAATTAGCAAATGGGGCGGCAGATGATTTGGCATCCACAACAATGCTTGCATCTGACAAGCCGGTATTGATTATACCCGGTATGAATCCGAAAATGTGGCTAAGTGCTGCAAATCAAGAAAACGTAGATAAAATAAAATCCTTCGGGCACTATATTTTAGGCCCAGTAGATGGTGAGACTGCTTGTGGTGAATTTGGCCTTGGAAGAATGGAAGAACCAATTAATATACTTGATTACTTGATAAAATATTTCCAAAATAGGAACAAACTACTAAACATGACAGCCCTGGTAACAGCTGGGCCCACAATTGAACCCATAGATCCTGTTCGTTTTATATCTAATTACTCATCAGGTAAACAAGGATACGCAATAGCCTCGCAACTTGCAAAATATGGAGCAAAAACCACCCTAATATCTGGTCCCACAAAAGAAAAGGTTCCGGAAGGGGTCCAAATAATTGATGTTAATACAGCTGAAGAAATGCTGATAGCCGTAAAAAATAATTTGCCAACAGACATTGGTATTTTTAGTGCTGCTGTTGCAGATTGGAAGGTAAGTACTTTCAGCCAGCAGAAAATAAAGAAAATAAATGGAGATAACAAGCAATTAGAGCTTGTTGAAAATTCTAATATATTAGGAGAAATCACAAGAGAGATAGGTTTAAAGCCTAAGCTTCTGATTGGATTTGCTGCTGAGACAGAAAATATTGAGAAAAATGCAAAAAAGAAACTCCATAATAGTCAATCTGATTGGATATTGGCAAATGATGTCTCAATGGAAAAAGACGTTTTCAATAGTGACTATAATACAATATCTCTAATATCAAAAAAAGGTGTTGAGAATTGGGAAAAGATGACCAAAGCAGAAGTAGCCAACAAGCTTGCTCAAAAAATAGTCAAGCACTTTGAATAAGAAGATGGTAAAAAACATAAATATACAAATTGGTTTACAAATTGTATCAAATAATAAGCATATTAATCCCCCTAGCTATCAAACCATTGCCTCTGCAGGTGCTGATTTGTCAGCTAGCCCTGATATTGATCCTAGTGGTATTTTAATCAATCCTAAAAGTTGGAAAAAAATTCCTACTGGGATCGCTTTAGCAATACCAGTTGGGTTTGAAGGGCAAATTAGACCAAGATCTGGTATTGCTATGAATCATGGAGTAACGGTTTTGAACGCACCTGGTACTATTGACTCTGATTATCGGGGTGAGATTTGTGTCTTATTAATTAACCTTGGAGAAAGTGATTTTACTGTCAAACCTGGCGATAGAATCGCTCAAATTGTAATTTCAGAGATACAACAAGTTAGTTTTAATCAGATAGATATATTAAACCAAACCCAGAGAAACAACAAAGGTTTCGGGTCAACAGGGGTATGATTGCTTGAAAAAAAATATAAATAAAATTGACCTCACACAAGAGGAAATAAAAAGATATTCAAAGCAGATTTTAATAAAGAACATAGGAGGATCTGGTCAGGTCAAATTAAAGTCAGCAAAAATCTTAATAGTTGGGTTAGGAGGATTGGGTGCTCCAGTCATAACTCATCTTGTGACTGCTGGTATTGGAGAAGTTGGTCTAGTTGATCACGATACTGTGGAATTATCAAACTTACAAAGACAATATATTCATACGACTGAAAGAGTGGGCCTATTAAAAACTCATAGCGCCAAAGAATATATTACTCAATTAAATCCTAATATCAAAATAAGTTTATATTCAATAAAAGCTAGCATAGATAATATATCTGAAATTATTCCTAACTATGATTTAGTGATTGATTGCACAGATAATTTTGAGACTAGATTCATTATTGCAGATCAATGCCAGGTTAATCTTAAGCCTTATATACTAGGAATGGTAAGAGGCTATGAAGGGCAATTAACAACCATACTGCCAAGGTTATCTAAGAATAGAGAGTCATATCCAGGGATAAGGAGTTTATATGATGAAAGTGATTTAGACGACTACGAATTCTCATGCTCTGATGAGGGCGTACTTTCTGTTACGACTGGATTAATTGGTACTATCATGGCCACGGAGGCTATTAAGAATATTCTTGATATTGGCGAAATTTTAGTGGGGAAATTGTTATTAGTTGATTTACTAAATATAAAATTTGAATTAATTGAATATACCTAAAAAGTAAAAAAGTGCTTAAATCTCTTTTGAAAATAAAAAATATGGTATTAATATTTATAGCTTTAGCTTTTATAATAGCTATTGCATATTTTGTATTTTCAAGTGCATTTCGAGAATATGAGGAAGTTAGCGAGGTATCGCAAATTCATATGCATAATGCTAAGGATAGTTTTCAGTTTAAAAGTTTAAGAGCCAACAAAGTAAATGTTAGAAGAGGCCCATCATTAAATCATGACATCTTATGGACGTATAAAAGAAAGGGCATACCAGTAGAAATATTAGAAGATGTGCAGGGATGGAGTAAGGTAAGAGATTTTGAAGCAGATGTAGGCTGGATAAAAAATACACTTTTATCAAAAAAAAGAACTGGTATGATCGAGCCATGGAATGTTATGGAAGGCAATAATATTTATGTTAATTTATATTTTACAGAGGGTATGAAGCGTATAAAAATGAAATTGCAAGCAGGATTGCTTGTTAATATTCAGCAATGCAATGGTGATATCTGTCATATCCAAATTGACAAGCACATAGGTTGGGTTGTTCAAGAAAATATTTTTGGCGTTTATCCTGGAGAAACTATAAGTCTCGAATATAAATAACGTTAATTGTTATTCATCCGTTAGATTAATAATCACATCAATAGATTTAATTTTTTTCCCATTTGGAATTTTATTTTTATGTAAATCAATCGTTACGTCTTTAGTATTTACATCATGTAAATCATTTCCATCTCTAAAATGATAGTGGTGATGCGTATTAGTATCAAAAAATGTTTTTGAATTGTCTATTTGTAATGTTTTAATTAGCCCCTGGTCTGAAAAATGATTAAGAGTATTATAAATAGTTGCCAAAGAGATTTGGAGGCCAACTTTTTTTGCTTCACTATATAACTTTTCTGCAGTAACATGCCCCCTTGATTCGTTAAAAAGTAGGGTGGCAAGTGCAACTCTCTGTTTAGTTATTATTACATCAGCACGTCTCAGCTTCCCCATAACACAAACTTTAACAAACTTAGGGTCTTGTTTCATTTGAATGTTTTGCATATTTAATAAACTTCATATATATTTGAAATATTGTATTTAATATATAACATAAATTCAATTTTTGTAAAACATAGATTCATAAAATAATGCCTCATATTCAGAAATCAAAATATAGTTACGAGGACCTAATTTCTTGTGCGCAGGGTGATTTATTTGGCCTTGGTAATGCCCAACTTCCTATGCCTCCTATGTTAATGTTTCAAAAAATATCTGAGATTAGTGAGGAAGGAGGGGTTTATTCTAAAGGAAAAATAGTGGCTGAAATGTTAATTAAGGATGATGAGTGGTTTTTTGAATGTCACTTTAAGAATGACCCAATTATGCCAGGTTGTTTGGGTCTAGATGCATTATGGCAATTAGTAGGTTTTTATCTTGGCTGGCTTGGTAGGCCGGGAAAAGGTAGAGCGCTTGGTGTTGGCGAGGTTAAATTCTCTGGAATGATAACACCATCTATACAAAAATTAGAGTATGTGATAAATATTAAAAAATTAATTACAAGAAATTTAACACTGGGCATAGCTGATGGGGAACTTTTGGCGGATGGCGAGAAGGTTTATAGCGCTGAGAATTTAAAAGTAGGTTTATTTTTATAAACATATATAGGGATTTTGATTTTGCGAAGAGTAGTAATAACAGGTATGGGGATTGTATCCAGTATTGGCAGTAATGTTGATGATGTAAAAAAATCTCTCTATGAGTGTAAGCCAGGAATAACAAAGGCTATTGGGTATGATAACCTTGGCTTTAGGTCCCAAGTCTATGGTACACCAAACATTGAACTAGAAGATAATATTGATAGAAAAAAATTAAGATTTCTAGCTGATGGTTCAGCGTGGGCATATATAGCGGCAGACCAGGCAATTAAAGACTCTGTTTTAAACTCAGAAGATATATCAAATGAAAAGACGGGATTAATAGTTGGTACTGGTGGTCCATCTACTAGAGCTATAGTGAAATCTGCTGATATAACCAGAGAAAGAGGGGCAAAACATGTTGGGCCTTTTGCTGTTCCAAAGGCAATGTGCTCCATGGCCTCTGCCACATTATCAACATATCTAGGCATTAAAGGGGTTAATTATTCTATATCTTCTGCTTGTGCAACTTCGAATAATTGTATTGGTAGCTCCTTCGAGCTAATAAAATGGGGCAGTCAAGACATAATGATAGCCGGCGGCGGTGAAGAGTTAGATTGGAGCCTCTCTGTACTATTTGATGCTATGGGCGCAATGTCTTCAAATTATAATGATCAACCTCATAGAGCAAGTAGGGCTTATGATATAAACAGGGATGGCTTTGTAATTGCTGGTGGCGCAGGGATAGTAATTTTAGAAGAATATGAAAGGGCCCTAAAAAGAGGAGCAAAAATTTATGCAGAAATAACTGGCTATGGTTCCACATCAGATGGAAGTGATATGGTCTTATTATCTGGTGAAGGAGCTCAAAGAGCTATGCAAATTGCAACTGACAATCTTGATAGTGATATAGATTATATAAATCCTCATGCAACATCCACCCCTCAAGGGGATATTTTAGAAGCGCAAGCTATCAGGAATGTTTTTGGTAAGAATATTCCAACAATATCTGCGACAAAATCACTTACAGGCCATTCATTGGGGGCAGCAGGAGTTCACGAAGCAATATATTCCCTAATTATGATGCAAAATAATTTTATTTGCGAATCGGCTAATATTGATGAACTGGACCCAAACGTTGAAGATCTTCCAATAGCTACCAGCAGAATTGACAATATAGAAATAAATACAATTATGTCTAATACATTTGGGTTTGGGGGAACTAACGCCTGCCTTGTATTTAGAAAGGTGAATTAAATAATTATGGAAAAAGAAAATAAAGAAATTGACTTATCCCTAATGAAGGGCAAAAAAGGTATCATAATGGGTGTGGCTAACGACCATTCAATAGCTTGGGGCATTTCTAAATCACTTGCTGCAGCAGGCGCAGAATTAGCTTTCTCCTATCAATCTGAAACTCTAAAAAAACGTGTCCAGCCATTAGCGAGCTCAATTAATTCAGATATTGTATTACCCTGTGATGTTGAAGATAGTGATCAAATTAAAAGATTTTTCAAAGATGTTGGAGATAAACTAGGGAACATAGATTTTTTAGTTCATGCAATTGCTTTTTCAGATAAAGAACAATTAAAGGGAGCATATTATAATACTACAAAGGATAACTTTATTAGAACAATGGTTATATCATGTTACTCTTTTACTGAAATCGTACGAGAGGCACAAAAAATAATGAAAGATGGAAGTTCCATAATTACTCTAACATTTGAAGGATCTAATCGAGTTATGCCAAACTATAATGTTATGGGGCTTGCAAAAGCGGCATTAGAATCTTCTGTAAAATACTTATCAGCAGATTTCGGTGATAGAAATATTCGTGTTAATGCAATCTCTCCTGGTCCAATGAGGACGCTAGCTGGAGGGGGTATTGCAGATGCTAGAGCCATGTATAATTTTCAGAAAAGACATTCACCTCTGAAAAGAACTGTTACATTGAATGAGATAGGTGGGGCAGCGATCTACCTTCTTTCTGATTTATCAACTGGTGTCACGGGAGGAATACATTATGTTGATTCAGGATATAATATAATATCCACTCCAAGGCCAGAGATGCTCAGAGACACAAGTATATATGAAAGTTAAATGCAGTATTCGAATTAATTTATTCGTCTTCCCGTTTTTTCTTTTTTGTGCCTTTGGATGACTCACGGCCTGTTTTCTGGTCTAAATTTTTCATTGATAATCTTGCTTTTCCTCTATCATCAAATCCAATAAGTTTAACATATACATCATCATTCTCGTTTACGACATCAGTTACATTAGCAGTTCTTTCATCGCTGAGCTGTGATATATGAACGAGTCCATCTTTTGGTCCAAAGAAATTAACAAATGCTCCAAAATCAAGTACCTTGACAATTTTTCCTTTATATATTTCTCCAACTTCAGGTTCATCGACTATTCGGTGAATCCTCTCCTGAGCATCAGAGATCGCATTTTTATCTGAGGATGAAATTGTGACTATACCAGAATCTTCAATACTAATTTGTGCACCTGTTTGTTCGACCATTTCTTTTATAACCTTACCACCAGATCCTATAACATCCTTAATTTTATCAGTTGCAATTTGCATATTTACAATTCTTGGAGCGTGATCAGCTACATCATCTCTTGATTCTTTTATAACCTTATTCATTTCTGATAAAATATGTTTTCTGCCATCTTTTGCCTGCTCAAGGGCCTTTTTCATAATTTCTTTTGTGATACCAGATATTTTAATGTCCATTTGTAATGTAGTTATGCCCTTACTTGTCCCTGCAACTTTAAAATCCATATCCCCAAGATGATCTTCATCTCCTAGAATATCTGATAATACTGCATAGTCTTTGCCTTCTAATATAAGGCCCATTGCAATACCAGCTATGGGTTCTTTGAGAGGAACGCCTGCATCCATAAGAGATAATGAAGTGCCACATACGGTAGCCATTGATGATGAGCCATTTGACTCAGTTATTTCTGATACAATTCTTAAAGTGTATGGAAATTCTTCTTTGTTTGGTAAGAGGGGATTAATTGCCCTCCAGGCAAGTTTTCCGTGCCCAGTTTCTCTTCTACTAGTAGCGCCAACTCTTCCAACTTCACCGACAGAATAAGGAGGAAAATTATAGTGAAGCATAAAACGTCCCTTTTTTGTCCCATCTAAGGAGTCAATATACTGTTCATCTTGTGTTGTCCCAAGTGTGGTGACAACAAGAGCCTGAGTTTCCCCTCTTGTAAATAGTGCTGATCCATGTGTTTGAGGCAAAATTCCAACCTCAACAGATATTGGTCTTATGTCAGAAAGACCTCTTCCATCAATTCTTTTCGATGTTTTGAGTATTGCAGATCTAACGATATCTTTTTCTATTTCTTTAAATATTCCAGAGATCTGAATTTCATCTAGATCTTCACCATATTTTTCTGACAATGAATTAGTCATGCTATCTTTAATGGCTGCGATTGATGATGACCGCTTCTGTTTATTAGAAATTTTGAATGCATTTTCTAGTTCTGAACGAACCATAGTATTTACTGTTTTCTCAATTTCATCAGAATTATTATCTACTGTATCAATCTTCATTGGATCTTTTGCACATTTTCTTGCGAGATTTATTATTAATTCAATAACATCCTGCATGGATTTATGTGCTGACATAACCGCATCAAGCATTAATTTTTCACTTAGCTCTGAGGCTTCGGATTCAATCATTAGAATTGCATTCTTAGTTCCACTAACTACAAGTTCAAGACCAGATTGTGCTAGTTCTTCAATTGTTGGATTTAGAACAAGTTTATCATCTATATAACCAACTTTAGCTGCCCCAATAGGCCCCTTAAAAGGAATACCAGATAATGTTAGTGCAGCCGAACATGCAATCATAGCAACAATATCAGGGTCATTTTCTAGATCATAAGTCAAAACTGTAGCGATTACTTGTGTCTCATTCTTAAATTCTTTAACAAAGAGGGGTCTTATTGGTCTATCAATTAATCTTGAAATGAGTGTCTCTCTTTCAGTAGGCCTTCCCTCTCTTTTAAAATATCCACCAGGAATTCTTCCCGCCGCGTAAGTTTTTTCTTGATAATTTACTGTTAAAGGGAAAAAATCAATCCCTAACTTGGGCTTCTTCTCGGCGCAAACAGTTGCTAGAACTGAAGTTCCACCATAAGTTACTATAACCGCCCCATCTGCCTGCCTAGCAATTTTTCCAGTTTCAATTTTGAGGGATCTCCCCTCCCAAATTATTTCCTCATTTTGTATATTAAACATCTATTTCTTTCTATATTTATTATTATATCTTTATCTTCTAATTCCTAATTCTTTTATTACTTTTTGATAGCCCTCTAGATCATTTGCTTTCAAAAAGTCCAGTTGTTTTCTTCTCTTACTAACCATTTTAAGAAGACCCATTCTAGAATGGTTATCTTTTTTGTGGGTTTTGAAATGCTCTGTAAGGTTAACTATTCTTTCTGTTAATATTGCGATTTGAACTTCTGGCGATCCAGTATCACCATCTTTCCTTGCATATTTTTTTATCAGAGTGTCTTTCTTCTCTTTTTCTATCGACATCATATATCTCCTCTTAATTTGTTTAGCTATCAATAATTAAAGACTCTTTCAGGATATAAAATACCATCTTTATTTTTACATATGGCCACTATCTGATCCGCGTAAAGTGTGTATACTTTGTCAGTATTTTTTAGTGGCACATTTTCCTTTGGTATAATTGGCATGCCATGCTTTAATTTTTTCGCCTCTTGATCACTTATTTCAACTGCCAGGATGTCGTCCAGCACAGTTTGAATTGGTTTAATCTCTAAGCCAGGATTATCTATATCATGGTTTGAAGGCAGAAGTCTATCAATAGATAAAAAATTTTTATTATTAAAGGGGCCATAGGATGTGCGGTCAATATTAGTAACATGACAACAAGATCCAAGTTTTACACCCATATCACGAGCAATTGCTCTCACGTAAGTGCCACTTCCACATGTGACATTAAAAATAAATTCGTCTTTATCAATCTTATCAATGATATTAATTTCTTTAACATACACTTTCTGCTCAGCTAATTCAAAAGCTTTTCCAAGCCTTGCAATTTCATAGGCTCTTCGACCCTTAATTTTTTTTGCAGAAAATTTTGGAGGTTTTTGTTTTATGATACCCCGAAATTCAAATAATATATTTTCAATATCTTTCTCGTTTGGAATTACATCAGATCTAGATATTATATTCCCAGCAAGATCATCTGTGTCTGTGCCAATTCCCCACTTTACATTAAAAACATAGGTTTTATTTTGCTTTTGTAGGTAGGGTATAGTTTTTGTCGCTTCCCCTATTGCTATTGGAAGTACGCCTGTAGCAATTGGATCAAGAGTACCTGCATGGCCAATTTTGATATGATTTAAATTTTTCTTTATTTGTCTTATTAATCCGGCCGATGTAATACCCTTGTGTTTATTTAAGTTTAGCCATCCGTGTCTAGTAAAATTTTGAGATTTATTCATATTATCAATACTCAATATTTTAATTAATTTCAGAGGCTATTTTTTTTAAGATTGTATCGATTTTAGACGAGCTTTTGAACGAGATATCTTCCTTGAAATCGATTTTAGGAGTATGTTTAAGGGATAGAGATGAAGTAATTTGACCTCTTATATATTTTGCATGGTTATTTAGAGCAATTACTATCTCATCAGTATTCTCGCCCCCCAGTGGTATGACAAATGCTGTAGCGTTTTTTAAATCAGCACTTATTACTACTTGGGTGATAGTAATTGTTTTATTGAACAAATCTTCATCATGAATAACATCTCTTTGAATAAATTCTGACAAACATTTCTTTATTAGTTCTCCGACTCTTCTTTGCCTTTGTGTGTAATGGGATTTATTTTTTCTTGCTCTTAACATCTTCAGTTAAAGGGATCTCTGAATTGTTTCAATTTCATAGCATTCAATGATATCCCCCTCCTTTAAGTCTTGATAGTTTTGGAAAGATATTCCACATTCCTGGCTTATTTGAACTTCCTTTACTTCCTCTTGGAATCTCTTCAATGATGAAAGTTTGCCTTCGTGAATTACAATATTATCTCTTATTAATCTTAAATTCTCATTATTCCTTATGGATCCTTCTATAACCATGCAGCCCGCAACTTTTCCAATCTTTGAAATATAAAAAACCTCTTTCACTTCTGCATTACCTATAATTTTTTCATTAATTGTAGGCTCTAATAGTCCGGATAAGGCTAATTTTATTTCATCTATGAGATTATATATTATGGAGTATTGTCTTATTTCAACTTTTTCTTTTTCAGCTTGGATTTTTGCATTTAAATTTGGCCTAACGTTAAACGCAAGCAATATTGCATTTGACGCAGATGCAAGAGCAATATCTGTTTCGGAAACCGCACCTACAGCTGCATGTACAATTCTTACCATCACTTCCTCGGAAGCTAAATCATTTAATGACGAGCTTATTGCTTCAATTGAACCTTGCATATCACCCTTAAGTACAATTGTTAATTCTTTTAAGTTTTTTTCCTTTATTTGCCCCATCATATTTTCTAGAGTTATTTTATTAGATATGCTAGATGCGAATGAATCTTTTGTTTTTCTTGATCTATATTCCGTAATTTCTCTTGCTCTTGATTCATTATTTACAACAGTGAAATTATCACCTGCATCAGGTACGCTATTTAATCCAAGAATCACAGCTGGATCTGATGGAATTGCTTTTTCAATATTTTCTCCCATATCGTTTGTTAAAGCTCTTACTTTCCCCCAAGAAGAACCAAGCACAACAATATCCCCTATGCTTAGTGTTCCTCTTTGGACAAGGACAGTTGCAATAGGACCCTTACCTTTATCAAGGGATGACTCGATAACAACCCCATCAGCCGTTCTAGATGGATTTGCTTTTAATTCAATTACCTCTGCTTGAAGTAATATTGCTTCCAGTAACTTTTCTAGATTCATTTTTTTTGTTGCCGATAATTCTACTTCAAGTGTATCACCTCCCATTGACTCAACTACAATCTCTTGGCTAAGTAGTTCATTCCTTACTCTATTGGGATCTGCTCCCTCAAGATCAATTTTATTAATTGCAACAATAATAGGGACCCCGGCTTCCTTAGAGTGGTTTATTGCCTCTATTGTTTGAGGCATAACACCATCATTAGCTGCTACCACTAATATGACAATATCTGTTACCTTTGTACCTCTTGCACGCATTGCGGTAAAAGCTGCATGGCCTGGAGTGTCAATAAAGGTTATTCTTTTACTATTTTTTGTTTTCAGCTGGTAAGCACCAATGTGTTGAGTAATTCCTCCAGCTTCGGATGATGCAACGCTAGTTTCACGTAAAGCGTCTAATAGGCTTGTTTTACCGTGGTCAACATGTCCCATAATAGTAACAACTGGTGGTCTAGGGATAAGTTCATCATCCTTATCATCTATTCCATCAAGCCCTTCCTCCACGTCAGCTTCTGAGACACGCTTTACAATATGCCCTAGATCCTCAGCAATTAGCTGTGCTGTATCTGCGTCAATGATATCAGTAATTTTTAACATTTGCCCTTGTTTCATAAGTAATTTTATTACATCAACAGCTCTTTCTGCCATCCTGTTAGCTAATTCCTGAATTGAAATCACTTCTGGAACTGTTATTTCACGACTTATCTTTTGCATTGGTGCTTGGGTTGTTTGTTGTCTTCTCTCCCTCTCCCTTCTTCTTCTTATTGAAGCCAAGGATCTTTGTCTTGGTGAGTCATCCAGAGCGGTGCTCACTGTAATTTTTGTTTGGCGTCTTTCTTCTTGTGGTCTAAATCTAGTAAATTTATTAGGACTCTTCTTTTCTTCAATCTCTTCATTAAATATTTCATCTGTTGGAGCAGTTGCTTTTCTATTTTTCCTTGAAGTATCCAAATCATTATTAATTATTGGATCATTTAATATAGAACCTTCTTCTAGTGGCTGTAGAGTTTCTTGTTTTCTACTATCAAGTTCGGTATTTTCTTTACCGCCTGCATCGAGTTCATTCATATTTTCTTGAGTAGGAGCATCTTCTTTTTTAGATTCTTGGAGCGCTTGGGTGCGGGTATCAATTTCACCACTGGTTAGATCTTTTGTGTTAGTCAAATCCTTATTGGTATCTGAGGAGCTCAAGACAGGTCTTTGTACGCGTTTTCTTCTTGTTTCAACAACGACTGTATTTGCCCTACCTGATGCAAAGTTTGATCTTAGCTGCGATGGATTAACAGTTTTTTTAAGGCTTAGCGTCTTGCTTTGGCTCTTTTTGCTGGCATCATCTTTAGTTTCTTTTTCAGTCATTCTTTGTTTACTTTAAATTAATTTAATTCTTAAATTTACTTTAGTATTCTTGCATTGGATATTCTTTCTGAACGTGCATTTTCTGGGCTATCTTCATACGAATTAACGTCATCTATTATATCACCATTCTCAACGTTTTCTTTTTCATCAATCCAACCAATCATAATCCTTGCGTCCAAAATCATTTTTTCAATTATTTCTCTTGGAATATCAAATTCTGAAAAAAGACCTTTATTTTTCTTACTACCTAATTCTGTCTTATCAACCCAACCATAAAGTTCATCAGTTGCACATCCAGCAAAATCTTCAAGTGATTTAATTTCATTCTCACCAAGTTTGACTAACATATTTAAGGTAATACCATCTATCTTATTCAACTCCTCACTAACACCAAGATCTTTTATTGTTTGCTCTTTTTTTGCCTGATCTTCTTCAATATATGACTTAGCTCTGGATTGAATCTCAATTGCAGTATCTTCATCGAAACCTTCAATATTTGAGATTTCAGAAGTTTCAACAAAGACTAAATCTTCAATAGAAAGAAAGCCTTCAGAGACAAGCAATTGAGCAATAACTTCATCAACATCAAGACCATTAATGAAAATTTCACTCTTTTCATTAAATTCATTTTGTCTGCGCTCAGATTCTTCGGCTTCTGTTAATATATCTATATCCCATTTAGTTAATTGACTTGCAAGCCTCACATTTTGGCCCCTTCTACCTATTGCGAGAGATAAATGCTCATCAGGCACTACCACTTCAATTCTTTCAATATCTTCATCAAGAACAACTTTACTTGCTTCTGCTGGGGCTAAAGAACTTATTACAAAAGTTGCTATATCAGGGCTCCATTTAACAATATCAATCTTTTCACCCTGTAATTCATTCACAACAGATTGAACCCTACTTCCTCTCATTCCAACACACGCTCCAACAGGATCAATGGAATTGTCAGAAGTATGGACTGCTATTTTTGCTCTACTACCAGGGTCTCTTGAAACAGATATTATTTCAACAATACCATCATATATTTCAGGCACTTCTTGCATAAATAGTTTTGCCATAAATTCATTTTGTGTTCTTGATAGAAAAATCTGGGGGCCTCTTTGCTCTTTTCTGACGTCTTTTATGAAAGCTAATACTCTATCACCATTTCTAAAGTTCTCTCTTGGCAAAGTTTCTTCTCTTTTTATTATTGCTTCATTTCTTCCCAGATCAATAATGACATTACCATATTCAACTCTTTTAACTATACCAGATATTACCTCTCCTACTTTATCTTTAAATTCCTCATATTGTCTTTCTCTCTCTGCATCTCTTACCTTTTGAACTATTACTTGTTTGGCGCTTTGTGCTGCAATTCTACCAAATTCTATTGGCGGCAAATCTTCTGATATAAAATCACCAATTTCAGCTTCTTTATTTCTTTCTTTTGCAGATTTTAAATCTATTTCAGTCGCCTCATTATCAATCTCCGAAACAACTTCTAATAATCGTGATAAGTTTGTCTCACCTGTTTTTGGGTCAATTTGAGCCCTTATTTCATTTTCGGCACCGTATCTTGTCTTCGCAGCCTTTTGGATAGCGTCTTCCATTGCTGATATTACAATACTTTTATCAATTGATTTGTCACGAGCGACGGCATCAGCAATCTGAAGTAACTCTAATCTATTTGCGCTTATTCCTGATTCAGACATTTTTCTCTCCAACATTTATCATTTTAGTAGATTATTATTCATTATTAGTTTTGCTTTATTTATCTTTTCTATTGGTATTATAACTAATTCATATTCTGCATTTTTATTTTTTTTTGTTTTGATTTTTATATTTTTATTATCAAGTCCATTTATGAAACCCTTAAATTTTTTCTTATATTCTACTGAACTATTTAATTCAATTTTTATTTCATTTCCAATGTTGTCTTCAAAATCTTTGTGCCTCACAAGAAGTCTATCAATCCCGGGCGATGAGATTTCTAATCTATAGTCATCGGGCAGCAGATTATTAATCTCAATTAAAGGTAATATATTCTTACTAATCTTTGAGCAATCACTGACATTTAATTCTGAATGATTTTTTTCTACCATGACCTGCAGGACACTTTCATGTTTTAAAATTTTTACCTGGACAATTAAAAATCCAAGATTCTCAATAACTGGTTCAATTTGATCAGAAATCTTTTTTTCGATATCTGTCTCATTAGAGATTCTATATTTATTTTTTATAACATTCATTATTGCACAAAAAAGGCCTCTCCGAAGCCTGCTAATTTATTAAAATTTAACGAGAATATTTAAACTATACTCTTTATTGATATTTTATCAAGGTTATTCTTTCTGAAAATTTAAGTATATGGGTAGCGCTTTATTTTCTATGGCCTTACTTTCGTAACGTGTTTCGGGGTAGAAGTATGGTTTTTTCTTGAAGTCTTCATCTTTATTGCAGATCCATATAAATTCAGAGTCATTGATAGTATTCATTAAAATATGATATTGATAATCGGGATGATCAGATGCAATATATAGTCTTCCACCCTTCTTTAATACTCTATGAAACTCTCGTAAATTTTGAGGATTCACAAGCCTTCTTTTCTGATGTCTCTTTTTTGGCCATGGATCAGGAAACAATATATATATAGTTGAAAGAGTTTCGTCACTCAATTTAGCTATCAAATCCATAGCATCGCCATTATAAATTTTTATATTTTTTAATTTATATCTTTCAATTTCTTCAATTGTTTTTGTAATACCATTTAGAAAAGGTTCTGCCCCAATAAAATCCGTATTTCTATTATTTATTGACTGGTATATTAAATGCTCTCCCGATCCAAAACCAATTTCTAACTCTGTCTTTTTAATTTGATCAAGATTAATACTATTATCGTTTATTTTAAATTTATATTTTGGATAAATATGATTTATAATATTCAAGTTCTTCGCATTTAATGCACGAATTTTTTTTCTTCCAAATAACTTTTTTTTATGTTTGGCCTTATGTTCTTTTGAAAGCATAGTTTATGATAATTCATCTAGTAATTTATCTGCAAGGTCAACTTTTTCCCAGGAGAAAGACCCATCATTTTCTGGTTCTCTCCCAAAGTGGCCATAACAACTAGTTTTTGTATAGATTGGATTATTAAGCTTAAGTTGCTTTTGTATTCCCCAAGGCGAAAGGTCAATATTTTTTTTAATTATATTTGTTAACTTATCTTCAAGGGGCTCCATATTTTGATCAAGCTTAATATAAAATGATAATGGTTCCGCCTGCCCAATAGCATAGGATAATTGAATTAAGCATTTTTTACTTAATTTTGCATGAACAATATTTTTAGCCAAATATCGTGATATATATGCCGCAGATCTATCAACTTTTGTAGGGTCTTTCCCAGAAAAAGCTCCTCCACCATGTGGGACGGCTCCTCCATATGTATCAACAATGATTTTCCTACCAGTTAGTCCGGCATCACCATGTGGTCCGCCAATAACAAATTTTCCAGTTGGGTTTACAAGAAAGTCTTTGTCAGATGGCATCCATTTATTGGGGAGAGTTTTTATTACTATATCACTGATTAGCTCCTTAACTTGAATCGAATTTATTTCTTCACTGTGCTGACTAGACACTAGTACCTTATGCGCTTTGGTGGGTATGCCATTTTCATATAAGAGTGTAACTTGACTTTTTGCATCAGGGCCAAGATTTTTAAGGTTTCCCAATTTTCTCTCGTTTAAAATATTAAGTAAGATTTTGTTTGCATAGTAGAGAGGGGCAGGCATATAGGAAGGTGTTTCATCAGTTGCATATCCAAACATTATTCCTTGGTCTCCAGCGCCTTGACTATTTTTTTTGTTAGACTCTACCCCCATAGCAATATCCGGTGACTGTAAATGTATCTTATTCATTATATCGATAGATTTCCAGTGGAAGTTTTTTTGCTCGTAACCAATATTTCTAACACAATCCCTGACTAAAGAATCAATGTTAGTATCTTTTGAAATATCTCTATAGCTAGTTTCACCTAATAAAATAACTAAATTTGATGTTACTACAGTCTCAATTCCAGTTCTTACGTTAGGATCTTTCTTTATTAAGTAATCTAATATAGAATCGGAAATTTTATCCGCAATCTTATCGGGGTGCCCCTCAGAAACCGACTCACTTGTGAAAAGGAAATTATTGTTAGTCAATCTATTTGCCCCTTTTTGTCAATTTACTCGGAGGATTATAGTTTTTTAAGTTTATACAATACAATAATATAAAGCTTATAGCCATAATTAAAAATAGTGGATAATAATTAAATCTCGAATAAATAGTAGTAGATAATTTAGGAGGCAATTTTTCGCTTATTGTGCCAGAGTTATTTAAAGGGATTTTTTTAATAACCTTACCTCTACCATCAATTATTCCACTAATACCTGTATTTGCAACCCTCACAATTGGCCTCCCTCTCTCAACAGCTCTTAAGATTGCCATATCAAAGTGTTGGAATGGTCCGCTGCTTAATCCAAACCATGCGTCATTTGTTATATTAAGTATCCAATCGATATCTTTATTTTGATCATAAAGGTTTTGTGAAAATATTATTTCATAACATATTAGCACATCGAAATATGATCCAATTTCGGGATCTATTTCTGGCGGATGACTTCCTTTTCTAAAGTTTCCAGCAATTGCAGATATAAATTCAAGGTTTAATTTCTGTAAAGAGCTATTAAAAGGAATATATTCCCCAAAAGGGACAAGTTTATTTTTATTATATATTCCAACTATTTGGTTTTTATTATTTAAAATTATAAAACCATTATAAAAAATATTTTCATCATTATCTACCTCTCTCCTTATAGTCCCCATGAGGAGATAATCATCTTTATTTAATTGATTTGTTATCTGTTCAATGAGTACAAGATTCTCTTCAACTAAAATTGGAAGAGTGGTTTCAGGTAAAATAAAGTATCTTTTTTTTGTTTCCTTTCCCCTGTCAATTTTGACAAGTTCCAGGGTAAGGTTTTTTATTTTCTCTATATTAGTATCTAATAAATTGATATCCCACTTCTCTTCTTGGGAAATATTTGGCTGTATTATATTTAATTCGATATTTTTATTAACTTCGGGTATTTGATTATGTCTATACATCCCATATATAGTTATTAATGAGATTATTAATATAAAAGCAAAAAGACATTTTCCTCTAAATAATCTATTTTCTTCTAAATAATAGATTAATGGAAAAGAGAAAATCAATATTGTAATTGTTGTAAGGAATAATTCACCAAAAATGGATGTTATCTGAAGAAAAAGGTTTATGGGAATAAGTGAATGACCAATCTGGGCCCAAGGAAATCCTGTAATAAGAGATCTTAGGTACTCAATTAATGTCCAAGATATTGAAAATATAAAAACCCTAGTTATATTTTTTGGGTAAAATAAAATTAATGATAGGGTTATTAGTCCATAAAAAATAGCTATAAAGCCTGGTAATAGAATAATGCTTGGTATTATGAAAAGGTAATATTTTTCAATATCATTTAGGTATGAAATATTTACCCAATAGAGGCTGAGCAGAAAATAACCAAAACCAAAGGACCAGCCTAATAGAAATATTTTTATTAGGAAGTATTTCGTGATTTTTGACTGATTATATAAGAAAATATCACAAATTTTTATAAAGCCTGGTAAGCAAATAAATAATAAAAACAATAAATTAAAGGGTTGTAATGATAGGCTGGAAAATATGCCCAGTATAAATAAGATGAAAAGTATTTTTGAAAAGCTTAAATTATGGAGCATCTTTATAGCATTATCCATTTATCATACTTTCAATTATCTATTATTTACTGAAGAGGTTAATTTAATAATGTTTCATATGGGTTATCATAACCCAGTTCTTGTAATATTATAATCTCAATGTTTTCCATATTTTCCGTATTTATTTTATTGTTATGATCCATACCTATGAGATGAAGAAAACCGTGAACTGCAAGATGTGATAGATGCGATTCAAAACTCTTCTTAAATTTTTCTATCTCATCGATGATACAGTCATATGAGATAATAATATCCCCTAGATGAGGTTTGGATGATGGGAATGAAAGTATATTAGTTGGTTTATCTAACTTTCTATACTTTTTATTTAGGATTTGAATATTACTATTATTTGAAAGACGTATGCTAATTTCATTGTATTCTGGTATTTGCACGTACTTTGTTGTTTTTGAAATTGCATTATTAATTATCTTATTGGTATTTTTATGTAATTTCCATTCATCACAGTCTAATGAAATATCAATTAATAATTTTGTATTATTTATTTTTCTCATATGCATTAACAATTTTTGCTACTAATTTATGCCTTACCACATCAGAAGATTTAAAAGTTATTTGATCTATTTCTTTTATATTTTTTGTGACTTTTATGGCATCAAGGAGTCCAGAATGCATATTATTTGGGAGATCAATTTGTGATGGGTCACCGGTTATAACCATCTTACTATTTACTCCCAAACGTGTTAGAAACATTTTCATCTGGATGGTATTACAATTTTGAGCCTCATCTAGTATAACAAAGGCGTTTTCTAGCGTTCTTCCCCTCATAAATGCTAAAGGGGCAATCTCAATTGTATTGTTTTCAAGGCCTTTTTGTATCTTATTTGCCGGAAGGCAATCATATAGTGCATCATATAAAGGCCTTAGGTAAGGATCAATTTTTTCTTTTAAATCACCCGGTAAAAAACCAAGCCTTTCCCCAGCTTCAACTGCTGGTCTAGATAAAATAATTTTATTAATAATCCCGTTTTCAAGAAAATGGGCAGCAGCAGCTACAGCTAAATAGGTTTTTCCTGTTCCCGCTGGGCCTATACCAATCGTTATAGGTTGTTTATATATAGAATTTATATAGTTATTTTGAGTGATGGATCTTGGAAGGATTGTCTTAATTTTTGTTTTAATAATTGCTTTTTTGTTTATGTCCATTTTATGCATTACTTTAGTATTTAATTTTATTCTTATTGCTCCATTTACTTCATCGATATTACTATCTATCCCAATATTTGACATGTCAACGATATCTAGAATAACATCTCTCGCGATATTAATATTATCTTTTTTACCTAGAATCTGAACTTTATTACCGTGGGGTATAATTTCAACCCCAATTTCATTTTCAATCAGCTCTAGGTTTTCATCATTTTTACCGAATATATTAACTAATTTTTCTGTATCGCTCAGAACAACATTAAGACATTCATCAGATATTTCTTCAAAATTTACTTTGAGACTATTAACTTTTTGTGCCTTCAACGAACTCTCCATATAGGCTATTTGTTTTTACAGACTTAATAAGAACCCTTATTGTATCACCAATCTTTAGTTTGGGATTTTGAATATAAACAGATTGTGAATGAGGACTTTTTCCAATAAGTTGGTCTTTTTCTTTTCCAGCTCTTTCAATTAATATTGAGACTTCTTTATTCATAAATTTTTTATTAAATCTAAATTGTTGAGCCTTTAGTATTTCTTGCATTATCTTTAATCTTTGAGATTTTATGTTATTTGGAACTTGAGCAGACATTTCACTTGCTGGTGTACCCGGTCTAGCGGAAAAAATAAATGAGTAGGATTGTGCGTAATTAATTTTTTTTATAATATCTAATGTGTCTTCAAAGTCTTTATCTGTTTCGCCAGGGAATCCAGAAATAAAATCACTTGATATTGCGATATCACTCCTAGCATTTCTGATGTTATCTATAATTTTAATGTATTCTTCAGCGGTATGTCTCCTGTTCATTAATTTTAAGACTTTATTAGATCCTGATTGTATAGGTAAATGCATATAAGGCATTAAAATTTTTACCTCTCTGTGTGCATCAATTAATGTTTGATTTACATCTCTTGGGTGGTTTGTTGTATATCTTAGTCTTTCAAGTCCAGATATCTCGGAAAGTTGAAATATAAGTTCACCAAGGTTGATTGTTGCCCCATAACTATTTTTTCCATGAAATGCATTAACATTTTGACCCAATAAAGTTATTTCTTTAACGCCTCGATCAATTAACTGTTTTGCTTCATCTATAATTTCATTTGTGGTTCTTGAATACTCAGCTCCACGAGTATAAGGCACTACGCAAAATGTACAAAATTTATCGCATCCTTCTTGAATTGTTAAGAAGGCTGTTGGTTTTTTTATAAATTTTGATCTTTTATTGAGTTTCTTAAATTTGTCATGTATCAGGAATTCAGTTTCAACAACTTTCTGATTGTTCTTTATTTCATCAAGATAGTCTGGGATCCTATGATAGGCTTGTGGTCCGATAACTAGATCAACATCAGGACTTCTTTTTAATATTTCTTTATTTTCTGCTTGAGCTACACAACCTGAAACTATAACTTTTTTAGGCCCTTTAAATTTTTTAAGGCGACCAATATCTGAGTAAAGTTTTTCTGATGCTTTTTCACGGATGTGACAAGTATTAAAAACCACAACATCACTATCATCAACATTTTTTGTCTCTTTGATACCCGCCTTTGATAGAGACTCAACAATTCTTTCTGAATCATATACATTCATCTGACATCCATAAGTCTTAATAAATACTTTTTTCATATAATGCCCTATCTAATTATTACTTCTATTTAATGAATCTAAAAAACCTGATCTTATGATTTTTTCACATTCAATGGATATTTCTTTTCTAGATTTTTTTTCTGATATGTCAATTATATTATGAAATGTAATGTCAACATCAAATGAGCCTGATGCAATTATTCCCATTAAGTGATTGAATAAATCCATATTTCCATACCAGGCGATCAATGGGCGATTCTTTCTATCTATTGGCAGACCATTATATCTTGTATAAGCAATAGATATTGGCTGGATTTTTTGGTTTTTTTCTCTAATTAAATCACAAATCATAAAAATAGATGATTTAAATGGAAGAATTCTGTTGCCATCGCTGGATGTTCCTTCTGCAAATAATACAACCTTCTCTTTATTAAGAATTCGTTTTTCTATTTCTTTGATTGTTGATGGGATTGTTTTAGGATTTTCTCTATCTATGAATATTGTTTTCTGCAATTTTGCAAGAAAACCGATAAAAGGCCAATTCGATACATCTTTTTTTGCAATAAATGAAAGATTAGTGATTGAGCTTAATAAAAATATATCAATCCATGATGCATGATTTGATATTAATAATCCTGGCTCACTATCAATCAACCCATTGAGTTTTATTCTGATTCCTAGAATTTTAAGGATTATTTTATGATAAATCCTGGGTATATAATTTTGTAAATTTACATTTGAATAAAAAAATATAATTTGGATTGGAAGCATAATTATTGTCACTATAAAGATTAGGGCTATAGTTAATAATTTTTTGATTTGTAAGATGATCATTATAATTAAAAATAGATTAGTTATTTCTTTTTGACTGCATAAATCTCTAGTCTATGGTCTATAATGTCATAGCCAAGCCTTTGGGCAATTCTTTTTTGTAATTTCTCAATTTCTTCATTTTGAAATTCTATAACTTTACCTGTTTCCAGGTCTATCAAATGATCATGATGCTCTTTCGGCAATCTTTCATATCTAGATTTACCATCTTTAAACTCATGTCTTTCCAGTATTCCATTGTCTTGGAATAATTTTAGAGTTCTATAAATTGTTGCAAGTGAAATTGTTTTCTCAACTTTGTTTGTCCTTTTATATAACTCTTCAGCATCGGGATGATCTTTTGATGATTCTATTACTCGAGCAATTATTCTCCTCTGGGCTGTCATTCTTAGCCCCTTTTGTGTACACTTCTGCTCAATAGTTTGAAATGAGTTCATTGGTTTCTCAATCAAATCATATAAATACTTGTTATTCGGAATATTACATTAAAATTAAAAATTAACCAACTTATATGATTCAGAATTAATTTTTTTATTATTAATATTGTAATAGCCTAGTCTTTCTCCAAATTTTACGAATCCATGCTTTTTATATAATTTTTGGGCAATGATATTATCATTTGATACATCTAATGTAATTAAACTTACCCCCTTTAGCTTTAATTTTCTGATTGCCTCACTTAATAAATACGATCCTAGGCCATTATTTCTATAATATTTATCTACTATTATCATAATTAATTCATATGCATTTCCTACTCCTTGAAAAGCAATAAACCCGGAGACTTTATTATTTGATTTGATGATATATATTTCATATTGAGTCTCTTTTAGCATTTTTTCAAAGAAGTATTTATCCCAAACTTTTCCATAATTTTGTTCGTGGATATGTTTTACTATATCAATATCGTCTATATGGCATGTATCTATTATTAAATTTTCGCTATCCATAGACATCAGATTTAATTGATTTCTTTACATTTGGTTTAAGGATATACTTTGGGGTACACGGGTATTCTTCGGGATCAATTAGGCTAGCTATTCTTGCAGGGTAATCAGGTGGAATGTGATAATTACTCTCCAAATAATCTAGATCTATATTTCTGTTTATTACCAATGATAATAAGTGATTTCCTCTTTCAATAATAGGAATTTTAGTATTTTTAAATTTATCAATTAAGTCATTGAAAGAGAATATATTTATATTGTTTAATGGATTCTTACCACTATCAAATTCTTGAATATAAAAGTTTTCTTTTGTTGAATGTACTAAAGTATAAAACCCATTTTTAATTGGTTTTTTGTAACTACGAGCAATTACCTCATGCTGGGTTATTCCATATGATGGAATCTTTAGTGCAATTGAAATCCCCGAAGCTGTAGCAATGCCTACCCTTATATTTGTATAATTACCAGGCCCTACGACTGTTATTATATCATGTAGATCATTATAATTTAACTTTGCTCGAGATAGAAGAGTTTCAATCTGTGGTATAATTATCTCACAACTATTATTTAGAGTGTTTAGTGAGCTGGATGCTCTAATTTTTGACGTTTTATTACACCAAATTGTTATTATTGATTTATCTGTTATTACATCAATTGATAATGTAAACATTTTGAGATTACACAGACTCTACTTGATCTACTTCAGGAATATAATGTTTAAGTAAGTTTTCAATCCCATTTTTTAATGTCATTGTAGAACTCGGGCAACCAGCACAAGCCCCTTGCATATTTAAATAAACAGTACCATCTTTGAAACCCTGGAAAGAGATATCCCCTCCATCATGAGCAACAGCAGGTCTAACCCTAGTTTCAATTAATTCCTTAATTTTATCAACAAGGTTTGTGTCCTTTTGATCAAAAAACTCTTTTTTTTCTTCTCGTACGTCACTGTTGACTAACGGCAATCCAGATAGAAAGTGCTCCATTATTTCACCAAGGAGTATAGGTTTCAGTTGAGGCCACTCAAAATTTGATTTTGTTATAGTTATAAAATCATCTGAAAAAAAGACACCAGTAATACCATCAATAGATAGTAATTTTAGAGCTAGTGGTGACTCCTTCGCTTCAGTTACAGTTTTGTACTCTCTTGTGTCTCCAGGCAAAACTTTACACCCTGGGATAAATTTAAGAGTATTTGGGTTTGGGGTAGATATAGTTTCAATAAACATCAAAGAATCCTTTCCTAGATATAATTTATATATAAAGCCGCAGCAATACAAGTACTATGTTAGTGACAAGATTTCTTTTTCAGATAAATTACCTGGGATAATTGTGATTGGAATTGGAAAATCACCTGCTTTTGATCCCGTAAATTGAGATATCAATGGCCCTGGGTTACCACTTTCAATTGCAGCTGCTAATACAAGCAGACATATTGATGGATCTTCTTTTATTTGTTTGATTATTTCCATTCCTGTTTCCCCAAATCTAATTATCAGATCTGACTTCAAACCAGTTTCCAAAGAAATTTGATTGGCAAGAGTTTTTAATATTTCCTTTGCTTGATCTGAAGCGTCCTTTCTCATTATTTTTTCAACACCAAATAAATGTTTAAAATCAGTTGGATTAATTACTCTCAGCATTGTAAGTTTCCATTTTCTTCTAACAGCACATTGGCTAGCGTAGGAAATTGCTCTATGACATTCTGTAGTATCATCAACAACCACTAGGAACTTTCTAATTTTCTGGCTATTCATTATTTCTTCACTTAAATAAATATAATTCTATTGTATTCTAATTCAAAAAAATTCTGAAGAGATATTATCTTTAGAATTTGTCAATATTAAGTCAAACCCATTATTTTTTTAGCATTATTTAATATTGGTTCAGATATATTTCTAGCTTTCTCTGCTCCATCTTCTAGTACCTTTTCTAGATACGCTTCATCAGATTGAATTCTTCTCATCTCATCACCTATTGGGCATATTTTTGATATTAGGAGATCTGTAAGCTCATTTTTTAGATTTGAGAATTGCCCTCCAGAAAATTTTTGTAATACTAGCTCAGGAAGTTGATTATTTATTCCTGCATAAATATTGATAAGATTTTTTAACTCTGGTCTTTCTTCTAATTCTTCTAATTGGGATGGGATTGTACCGGAGTCTGTTTTTGCTTTCTTAATTTTGGATGCAATAGTGTCATCAGAATCCAACATGTTAATTCTTGTCATATCAGATAATTCGGAGCTAGACATTTTTTTTGTTCCATCCCTGAGCGACATAACCCTAGGGACCGGTCCATTAATTAATGGTTCAGGCAATAGAAAGAATTCTTTCTCTCCTGTTAATTCGTAGATTCTTCTTTTATAATCTATATTAAATTTTTGAGCTATATCTCTTGATAACTCGATATGTTGCTTTTGATCCTCGCCAACTGGAACGTGGGAGGCGTTATAGGCTAGTATATCTGCGGCCATTAGCACAGGGTATGCATAGAGGCCTACCGACATCTTTTCTTTATTTTTTCCTGCTTTTTCCTTAAACTGAGTCATCCTATTCAACCAACCCACCCTTGCCACACAATTAAGTAGCCAGGCTAATTCACTATGCTGAATTACTTTACTTTGATTGAAGATTATGTTTTTGTTTGGATTAAGTCCAGAAGCGATAAAACCAGAGGCAATCTCCTTTATGGCTCTATTTAAGTTATTTGGGTCCTGCCAAACTGTAATGGAATGCAAGTCTACTACACAATAGATACACTCTGCCTTTTCTTGCAAATCTACAAAGTTAAGAATTGCACCAAGGTAATTGCCAATGTGTATATTTCCCGATGGTTGTATCCCTGAAAATACTCTCATTACTTTTGACTTCTCATTTTATACAAATCTCTGAATTTAAATACATTTAATATTTCACAAATGATACTATAACTTACTATACTTAGAGTAACATAAAATAATAATATTAAAAAATTGACAACGCCTGAATAGGTATATTTCAAATTAATTGTGTGGGTGTAAGCAATATGAAGAATTATTATCATAAAAGTTGATGCTAATATAATTTTAAAAAATTTTAATATTATTTGTTTATCAATTAGAAAATAATTTTTCCTTCTAGCTCCCATGTATAGCAGTATAAGGTTAGCCCATGAAGCAATAGTAGTAGAGATTGCAATACCAATATAACCAATATAATTAAAGAGTATTATTGAAAGTAATATATTTAGTAAAACGCTCACTATAGCATAGGACATAGGCGATTTAGTATTTTCTCTTGCGAAGAAACTAACCTGAATGACTCTAACAGAAACAAAAGCTGGTAATCCTAAGGAGAATACCATCAGCACATTGCCTGTAGCCAATGTTGCAAGACTATCAAAAAGATATCTTTCAAATAAGACCTTAATGACATCATGTGATATATATATTAAACCAAATGTTGCTGGGATTGCTAATAGCATCGCTAATTCAAGAGATTTATTTTGAAGGGCTATTATTTCTTTTTGAGGACTTTTAGGATCCTTTATTTTTTTTGTTAGCTGAGGTAGCAAAATAATGCCAATGGATATCCCAATCAGGGCTAGGGGAAGTTGGTATACTCGATCTGCATAATATAAAAAAGAGACCGCTTTATCTTCGAATGATGCAATAATGCTGCCAACCAATATATTTATTTGTGTAACACCACCTGCAATCACAGCTGGAAGGCTAAGTGTTAGAAAACCTTTAAGTGCATTAGATAATCTTGGTATACGAAATTTTGGCGCATAATCTAGTTTATGGCATGCATAGATGCATAGGAGAAGTTGTATGAAACCTGAAAGCATAAAACTCCACATTAATATCAATGATCCATTAGGTGTATTATAATTTTCTGAATTAAATATATATAGCAAAGCAATTATCATTGATAAATTAACAAAGATTGGCAACGATGCGGCCAAAGTAAATTTTTCAAATGAATTTAACACTCCGCATAATAAAGATACGAGGGATATAAAGAAAAGATATGGGAAAGCAATCCTTGCCAGATCAATGACGAGTAGAAATTTATCATTATCTTCAATAAAACCAGGGGCAATTATATATATAATCAGGGGCATAAATAATTCAAAAATAGCAACAATTAGAATTAAGACCCAAAATAAAAAATTAAATATATCATGGTAAAAAACTTTTGCAGATTTTGGATTGCTGATCTTTTTTGTAAATAACGGCACAAATGATACATTTAGAGCCCCTTCAGCAAATACCCTTCTGAATAAATTTGGAAATTTTATTGCTACAAAGAATGCATCTGCAATACCACCAGCGCCAAATGATGCAGCAATCAGAATATCTCTCATAAAACCAAGGATTCTACTGATCATGGTCATGCTAGATATTCTAATTAGGGGGCTTAATATATTCATATTATTAATCAGTTATTTTTTTCCATCATATCAACAAGTAAATTTTTTATTCTTTGTATTTTTTCATCACTATTTATTTTTTCTCCAAACAAATTAGTTATATAAAAAACATCATTTGCTCTTTCACCATAAGTTGCTATATGGGCTGATTTGATATTTATGTTTGCACTTTGGAGTGCATTAGTGATTTGATATAAAAGACCTGGCTTATCTCTCCCTTCAACTTCAACCACTGTTGAAGAATCTGAAAATTCATTTGTTATATGTACTTTATTTTTTACCTGGAATGCTTGCTCATAATGAACCCCTAATTTTTTTTGAAGGATTTTTTTATTTAGTGATAGAGAACCGTTTAAACTACTTTTTATAGAGTCCGATATTTGCAGTATTCTCCTATTTTCATCTGCGTCACTAAATTCTCTTTTTACCGATATTGTATCTATAGCAATTCCATCAATTGTTGTCTCGATTTGTGCATCAACAATATCTGCATCAAACAGCAAACAGCAACCTGCTAATGTAGAGAGTAAATTAGGGTGGTCAGGACCAATTAAAGTAATTTCTGTTGTATTGCTATTATTATTCTTATTACTAAAAATTTCTAAGGATATATTATTTGAGTCTTTGTTTTTAAGTATTTTCGAATGTTCTATTTGCATCTTTAGATTTGTTGTGAGCCAATATGAATCATTAAATCTATCTATATAAGACTTCAATATTTGTTTTGGCCAATCATTAAGTTCTGATCTGAGTATATCTTTTGTCTCTTGCAGCGTGCTTATCTCTATTTGTCTATGAGTTTTATTTCCATCAAAATATATACATGTTTGTTCATATAAAGTAATTAATAGACCATTTTTCCAAGCATTCCATATACCTGGGCCAACAGCTAATATATCTGCAACAGTTAGTGCTAATAGATAATCTAGATTATTTTTATTTTTAACAACTTTTGCAAAATCAGATATTGTTTTAGGGTCATATAGGTCTCTCTTTTGAGCAACATCACTCATAAGTAAATGATTCCTAATTAGCCAATTAACCTGTTTTATTTCCCTTTCATCCAATCCAAGTCTTCTACAAATTTTATCTGATATTTGTGCTCCAACAATACTATGATCTTGTTTTCTTCCTTTCCCAATATCATGTAAAAAAGCAGAAATGAGGAGGATTTTTTTATTTTTAAGATTTTTTGTTATAATTTCTTTAAATGGATGAGGCTGATCCAGCTGACCGTTAATTATTTTATTCATAAACCCTGTTGATTTTAATAAATGCTCATCAACTGTATAGATATGGTACAAATTAAAGAGAGACATACCTACTATCTTTCCAAATTCAGGTATAAATTTTCCTAAGACACCAGCATCATTCATATTTCTTAGAATTAATTCTGTATTTTTAGATTTTGAAAATAAATCAACAAATAACTTATTAGCATATTTGTTTTGCCTTAGGTCTTTGTCAATTAATCTAAGAGACCTTGTAATTTGTTGAACAATATCTGGGCTTAGAAGAACATTCTCTTTTTCTGCAATGATAAATAACTCAAGTATATCAGTTGGTTCATCTTCAAATTTTCTATGTCTACTGATGTATAATCTACCTTTCTTAATAAAGAAGTTTTTACTTCTAACTTTTTTATTCTTAATATTTAAAATACCATCAATAACTCTAAATAATTTTGGCTCTTCTTTGATAGCACTATCTTCTAGGGATGAGCAGACAATACGTGTAAGATTTCCAACCTCTTTAGCTGTCATAAAGTAATGTTGCATAAATCTCTCGACATCTCTGAGACCAGGCCTTTTGGAGTAACCTAACTTTTTTGCAATTTGTAATTGATTATCGAATGTCAGAATTTCATTATCCCGCTGAGATGAGAAATGTAAATGACACCTAATGACCCAAAGGAAATCTTCTGCTTTCTGGAATCTTCTTAATTCAGAATCCGTTAAAAAAATATTCTCATTTCCTAATTTTTGGTCATTTGTTGGTCTGAATAGATATTTCCCTATCCAAAATAATGTATGTAAATCTCTTAAGCCCCCTTTACTTTCTTTTATATTTGGTTCAACCAGATATCTTGAATAACCATAAGTAAGATGCCTTGAATCTCTCTCCTCCAGCTTCATCTTAATAAATTCATCAGCAGTTTTTGTGACAATTTCGGAATTAAATCTTTCTATTAGGTTTTCATATAGCAGCCTATCACCATGAATGAACCTCGCTTCAAGTATTGAGGTTCTTATGGTAAAATCATCTTTTGACAGCCTTAAACATTGGTTTACATTTCTTGTGGCATGGCCTACTTTAAAACCAAGATCCCATAACATATATAAAACAAATTCTATAACTGACTCTGCCCAAGAAGTTAATTTATTTGGATGTAAAAATAATAGATCAATATCTGAAAAAGGCGCAAGAGTTCCCCGTCCATAGCCACCTACCGCAACTAGACTAACTTTCTCACTGTCAGTTGGGTTTTTCGACATATAGATGTGGTTTATTGCGAATTCATAAATAATTTTAATTAATTCATCTTGGAAATTGGATAAACTCCTAGCTGTTCTAATACCACTTCCATGTTTTAGAAGTTGATTTTCTGATTTCTTTCGTGCTTTATCTAGTGTTATTCTAAAAAGTCTGATTGACTCACTTCTGTAGTCATTTTTATTAAATTTCTTATCAGATGTGATAGCAAGTATCTTTTCTTTCAAGGAATTAAAATTTGCTAAAGCATCTATTTCTTTATTATCAAACATTTTAATTATTTAGTTTAGATCTATCATTGGAATTTATTAATTGAATGCTGTTTATCTAACTTTCTTTTATAGAAAATTTATCTATAAATCTCTGTTCTATATTTTTTTTGGGCATTATAATAAAGACATCGATAGTACCAAATTGTTTATCTATGACCGCACCATCGCCAACATACGCGCCAAGCCTTAAGTAGCCCTTTAAAAGAGGGGGCATAAGTCTGAATGCTTCTTTTGTGTCAATCTTATCTTTTGGAATCATGTTCATATTTACATACCTGCTTGGCTGAGCTTTAACAAGCCATTCTCTAGGCGCTAGACAATTATGATAAAGAAAGCTGAGCGGAAGTTCTATATCTTTCGGATTTTTTGCCTGAAAACTTGCGCATCCAATCATCACATCAAAATTATTATCTTTGATATATTTCCATACACCTTGCCAAAGTAATTCTATAGTTGATTTCCTTCGGTAGTCTTTTAGAACACAGGATCTTCCTAGTTCTAAAAATTTTTTTTCACTGTGCCTTCTTAATAAGGCCTCTAAACTGTATTCATCTTGACTATAAAAACCTCCACCTATCTTGTTAATTCTTTGAGGTAACAATCTGTATGTACCAACAACATTTTCTTTTTTCTGCCTAGTTAACAAAACTCCTTTTTTTATCTTTGCGTGGTCTATTACAAGCATATGATGACATAATTTATCAAATGTATCCTTATCTTTTCTCGTAAATCTTGTTAGGATATTTGGGTGGGCAGATAATTCTTTATAAAATACTTTAAATCTTAGCTGTTGAGCAGACTTAATCTCACCCTTTGTTTTTGCAAGTCTTGCCTCTAACTTAACATTATCAGATCTAACAATTGGCTCTAATTTCAGTATAATCCCTAGGGTTCTTAATTTAAGTTTTAATTGCTTAGGGCCTATTATTTTTAATATATATTTTTTAATCATTTGATTACATCATGATCTAGCAATTTTATTTATAAATATATACTGATTTTAAATTAATTGATTTTATTTTCAACTTCATCCCAGAATATACTCGCCACATCTATTTTTGATAATTTAAGTATCTCTCTTATTCCTGTAGGTGATGTGACATTTATTTCTGTGAGGTAATTATCAATGACATCTATCCCAACAAAGAATAGGCCATTCTTTATAAGATCACTTGATATTGTGTCACATATTTCTTTATCTTTGTCAGTGATTTCAGTTTTAAAAGGAATCCCACCAACATGCATGTTGGATCTTATTTCTCCTTTTTGAGGCAAACGATTGATAGCGCCTATAGCCTTTCCGTTTACTAGAATAATTCTTTTGTCACCATCCCTTATATTTTGTATAAATTTTTGTACGATAAATTGCTCCTTATAATTTTCTATAAAGTGTTCAACTATTGAAGGAAAGTTTTTATCTTTTGAGTCTGCGTAGAAAACACCCGCACCGCCATTGCCATAGAGAGGCTTTATAATAATTTGATTATGAATTTCTCTAAATTTAAATATTTCATCCCTATTTCGGGTAATAATTGTCGGGGGCATGAATTGTTTATATTTATTTACAAATATTTTTTCAGGACAATTTCTGACAAAAATAGGGTCATTGATAATTAAAACCTTATCTCTTATGTGTTCGAGTAAGTAGGTTGCTGTGATATAGCTCATATCAAATGGAGGGTCTTGTCTCATCAACACAACATCATACTCTTCTAATTGCACAATTCTTTGATTACTACAAGAAATACTTTCTTCGGGTGTATCTGTGATATTTATGTTAAATGCTTCAGCATATAATGAGTCACCATTTAGAGTTAGTAGATCAGGGGTATAATAATCGATGGTATGCCCCCTATTTTGTGCCTCAATAAGCAATGCAAAGGTAGTATCTCCTTTAATATTTAGGCTTTCGATGGGATCCATTTGTACAATAATTTTCATATTAGTATCTATTTCTCAGCGGGGATTATTTCTTAGTTCAAGATATCTTTCGTAAACAATTTTCTTGGGTAGATTATATTTAATATGAATAATATTTGTAATTTCACGGGCTGGCAATTTATTTATTAATTTTTTTATTTCATTGTCAATTTTTTGGATGTCTGGCTGAGGCTTTTTAATTTCTATTGTATTAAATAATAAAACAATCTCTCCTTTTAATTTATTTTCTTTCAAATGATCAATAATTAAGTCTACATTTTCGGCAATAACCTCTTCATGAATTTTTGTCAATTCTCTTGCTATGGTTATTTTGATTGGCCCAAAGAATTCTCTGATATTTTTAAGTGTCCGCTCTAATTTCTTAGATGTCTCAAAAATAATTACAGTCGCATCAAGTAATCGAATTTTTTCGAATTCGGATTTTCTTTTTGATTGTGTATTAGAAAGGAAACCGACAAAATATATCTTATCTGTTGGTAATCCAGATATAGTTATAGAAGCCGTGAGTGAAGATACTCCTGGTATAACAATTACTGGATTTTTGTTTTCATAACATGCCCTTACTAATTTATATCCTGGATCAGAAATAAGTGGTGTGCCGGCGTCTGATAATAATGCAACTACCTTATCATTATTAATTTCATTAAGAATTTTCTTTCTTACGGCTTCACTACTAAAATCGTTATACACTTTTAAACTGCTATTTATAGAGTATCTGGTTAACAGTTTTTTTGTTACACGTGTATCCTCACAGTATATTATGTCTGCATTCTTGAGCATATTTATTCCTCTATACGTTATATCCTCGAGGTTTCCAATAGGTGTTGAAACGATATATAAGCCGGGGTTATATTTTTTTTCATATTCTTTCATTTTAATTACTCATTGAGATAATTCAGAAACTATAAAGTCACATATCATAAAGCCACTATCAGTCATTACAATAGTCTTCCCGTCACTGCTTTTTCTTATAAATTGCTTTGTTTCTAGGGTGTATGCCTTGTCTTGGTTAATGACCCCTCCAAACTTTTTATAATAGTCAAGGTCTAGGCCATATTTTGTTCTCATTGCCATTATTAAGTATTCATCTCTGACTTCAGTCTCTGTAAGTCTTTCATTTTTGATAATTGGAGAACCTTTTAAAACAATAAGGTTTTCCCATTTTTTAGGGTCGTATTCATTTACGATAGCATACCTATTCTGACTTTTGTCCTCTAGTCTTCCATGAGATCCAGGTCCAAAGCCAATCCATTCACCTCCAGTCCAATAATTTAAGTTATGTTTACTTTCATGACCTTCTTTTGCATAGTTTGATATCTCATATCTAATCAGATTATTCTCTTTACAAATTTGTGTTGTTAGATTGTAGAGAGTGGCAGCTGTTTTATTATTTGGAAGTTGTAATTTACCAGTTTCATTCAGTTTCTTATATACCGTATTTGGTTCAATTGTCAGTTGATATAGTGAGACATGCTGGCTTTTAAGGTTGATAGCTTTTTGTAATTCTAATTCCCATTCTTGAGCAGTTTGGTCTGGCCTGCAATATATTAGATCTATAGATACAGATGAGAAATTTTCATTTGCAATATTAACAGCCTTTATTGCCTCTTTTGCATCATGATTTCTACCTAAATTTTTTAGATCATTATCATTTAATGATTGTACACCTACTGAAACTCTATTAATTCCTGAGCGGGAGTACTCTCTAAATTTTTTCGATTCTATGCTTGTTGGGTTTGCTTCAAGGCTGATCTCAGCATTCATTTCAACACTAAAATTTTTGTGAATAGTATCTAACAATTGATTTATAATAGACGGATTCATGAGGGATGGTGTTCCGCCTCCAAAAAAAATAGATTGCACTTCTTTGCCGCGCATTAGATCTTTATAATAAGCCATCTCAACCTTGATCAGTTCTAGATATTTTTTTTGGTTTATAGGGCCTTTATGAATATGACTATTAAAGTCACAATAAGGGCATTTTGATAAACAATATGGCCAGTGAATATATATACTAAATCTTTTGCTCATTTTTTTATTATATTTTGTTAAATATATTTACAAATTTTGAAAAAGCTCTAGCTCGGTGGGATAGACCAGGCTTATCGGGCGACCAGGAATGCTTTTCTGAAGAGGATATTTCTCCAAATGTTTTATCAAGGCCATCTGGGAGAAAAATGGAGTCATATCCAAAGCCATATTCTCCACGTGGAGGCCAAACGATAGTACCTTCAACTTTACCAACAAAATATTCAAATATACCGTCTGGCCAATAAAGACAGAGTGCGCAGACGAATCTTGCCTTTCTGGAGGCGGCTTTGTTTTTTTCAAGCATGTTATTAATCTTAAGCATAGCAGAATCGAAATCTTTATCTTCTCCAGCCCATCGAGCTGAGTATATTCCAGGTTGATTATTTAATGCCTCAACCTCAAGCCCAGAATCATCTGATAGTGCAACCATGTCCGTTAGTTCAGATGCAGACCTAGCCTTTATATAAGCATTTTCTTCAAATGTATTTCCATCTTCAATAGGCTCCGGTAGATTATAATCTTTTGAACAAGTGGTCTGTATATCGAACTTATATAGTAATTCTTTTATTTCAGATATCTTTCCCTCATTATGACTGGCAATTAGTATTTTTTTGTCGCTAAATAATCTCATAAATTTGATATTGCCTCATTTTGACTTTTAATAATTTTATCCTTGCTATTCATAACAAATCCTAACATCGCTACTATATCACTTTGATCAAAGGTATTTTCTTCTGCGGATGATTGAACTTCGACCAGCTTAAAATCTTTTGTAAAAACAAAGTTAGCATCAACAGAAGCTTCTGAATCTTCATCATAATCTAGATCTAGTAAGAGTTCATTATTAACAATTCCACAAGAAATAGCTGCAATTTGACTTTTAATAGGGTTCTTTTCGATTAGACCTGTTTTCATCATCTTGTTTATGCAGATTGCTAAGGCAACCCAACCACCGGTGATGGAGGCCGTTCTTGTTCCGCCATCTGCCTGAATAACATCACAATCGATAATTATTTGTTTTTCATCAAGTAAATTTAAATTTAGGCAAGATCTTAAACTTCTGCCAATTAACCTCTGTATTTCTTGAGTTCTCCCTGATTGTTTACCAAACTTTGCTTCACGGGACATTCTATCATTTGTGGACCTTGGCAGCATACCATATTCTGCACTTAGCCATCCTTTGTTGGATCCTCGAAGCCAATAAGGTGTTTTTAAATCATAGCTTGCTGTGCAAATGACAATTGTATTTCCAACTTTTATTTCACATGATCCATCAGCATTTGTAATTATGTTGCTTTTTATATTTATAGGTCTAATTTCATCTGTCTTTCTGTTAAAACTTCTCATTTTACTCACTTATTTTTTTCGTATTAATTTTATTAAAATAAATATAACATTTAAATATTGAAACAGAAATATAAAGAATTTGAAAAGTATGACTTATAATAAATCAAATATTATCAAATTAGACAGTAGGTCTAGAGAAATCTTTAAGAATATAGTTGAAAGATATTTATCAACAGGCTCAGCTATCGGATCAAAAACACTATCATTAATGGACGATATGAATTTATCAGCTGCATCTATTAGGAATGTGATGCAAGATTTAGAGGGGTTAGGTTTAGTCTATTCTCCTCATATAAGCTCAGGAAGGATACCAACTGAATCTGGCTTGAGATTATTTGTTGATGCGATGCTTGAGGTGGGCAACCTAAAAGATGCAGATGAAGCTGCAATAAAAGAGCAAGCTTTACAAAATAATATTAGTATTGAAGATGCCCTAAGTAAAGCTAGCGAAATGTTATCTGGGTTAACAAATTGTGCAGGGGTGGTATCTGTAAATAAAGATTCAAAATCCATAAAACATATAGAATTTGTCTCTCTTGAAAAAAACAAGGTTTTAGTTGTGCTGGTAGATGAGGAGGGTAATGTTGAAAATAGAATTATTAATAACTCGGATGGTATAACATCATCAAGTTTAGCCACCGCAACAAATTATCTTAATCATCACATGAGGGGGTATTCTTTAGATGAGGCAATTCAGAAAATAAAAGAGGATTTAGAACAGAAGGAAACACAAATTGACAAAGAAACTGCAAAACTCTTATCACAGGGCTTAGCGGAATGGGGGGGGTCAAACTTTAAAAAAGAAGGAAGAACTCTAATTGTAAAAGGGGCTTCAAAACTTATTTCTAATATTGAAGCATCTGAAGATCTTGAGAGAATTAGGGTACTATTCGAGGACCTTGAAAATCAGCAAGAAATAATGCAACTTTTAGGTCTAGCTGAGAACGCTGAGGGTGTTAGAATATTTATTGGGTCTGAAAATAAACTATTTTCTTTATCTGGCTCGTCAATAATAGTGTCTCCATATCAGAATGAAAAGAAACAAGTTGTGGGTGTGTTGGGAGTCATTGGTCCGACTAGAATGAATTATGGTAGAATAATTCCAATGGTAAATTATACAGCACAAATTATGAAAAAAATTTTAGGGTAGAATTGGATTTATAATAATATATACATTATATTATACAATATGCTCTATTTTAATAATTGGATGAAATATGAAGGAAAAAAAACACAGTAAGCCTGCAGAAAAGGAACCAGAGGCTTTGAAGGATATTAGCAGTAGTTCTAAATTGGAAGATGATATTGTTGATTCTATAAATCAGGGCAATGCAGAGCCAGAAGAGTCTGATGAAATTGAGACAAAGTCAAATTCAGAAGATGATATAGAAACAGAGCTCAATGTAGCAAAAGATAAAATACTAAGAATGGCTGCGGAAATGGAGAACATTAGAAAAAGATCTCTCAAAGAAAAAGAAGACGCTATTAAATATTCAATTACAAAGTTTTCAAGAGATATAATAACTGTAGCTGATGATCTTGAAAGAGCAATAGAAAGCACAAAGGATAAAAAACAGAAATCCGAAGACTTGGCTAAGAACTTGATTGATGGAATTGATATTACTATTAGATCTTTAAAGCAAATATTGTCTAGGAATGGAATTGAAAGATTTGATCCTTTGGGAGATAAATTTGATCCAATGCAACACGAAGCGATGTTCGAGGTACCAGACGAAAATGCAGAGAGCGGAATTGTAGTCCACCTAGTAGAGCCAGGATATAGAATTAATGATAGGATATTAAGACCCGCTAGAGTTGGTGTTAGTAAATCTTCAGCAAAAGATAAATAAATATCTCTTTGATACTAAATGTCAGGTAATAAAAAAATTACAGTCAAGTCCGAATTGATCTCTAGATTAAATCTAACTGATTTTAGGAATCATTCCAATACTTCTATCAGTCCAATAAATAAATTTATTGTTTTAACAGGTGTCAATGGTTCTGGAAAAACAAATATATTAGAGGCTATATCTACGTTTTCAATAGGAAAAGGTCTCAGAGGTGCCCATTTAAACGATTTATCAAATATATATGGCCGAGGTGGATGGGCCGCATTTATCGAAGGGGTTGGGATGAGAGGAAATTGTAGATTAGGAACTGGTTTTGAAAAAAAAGAAAAAGAGAATTCAAATATAAAGCAATGCAGAATCGATGGTAAATTTGTAAATGGCTCAAAGTCTTTTGCTAACCACATTGGATTATTATGGTTTACCCCAGTTATGGATAAAATATTTATAGGGCCAAGAAACGAGCGAAGAAAATTTTTCGATAAGTTATTTGCAGTTATACAGAACAATTATGATGATGAAATAAAGAGATATGAAAGGGTTATGACACAAAGGAATAGGTTATTGTATACCATGAATAATTCTTCGGACAAATGGCTCAATCGCCTTGAAATACAGCTATCTGAAGCTGCTGTAAAGGTATTAGTTCAAAGAAGAAATGCAATAGAACAAATCAATCAAATAATGGAAAAAGAAGTGAAAAATAATTTATTCCCATCATCAAAAATTATAACGAGGGGTAGTTTTGAGGATTTAGCAGATGAAGTTTCAATGGCCAATTTTAAAGAGGAATTTATAAAAATACTTCATGCGAATAGAAAAAAAGATCAAGAATCAATGATGACATCCGTTGGACCTCATCGAACAGATTTTTCCTTATTTTACCGTAAGAATAATATGTATTCTGAGAATTGTTCAACTGGAGAACAGAAAAATCTTCTCATTTCTCTTATTTTAGCCGAGGCGAGGGCATACCAAGAAAAAAATAAAGGTTTTTCTCCAATATTATTGTTTGATGAGATTGTCGCGCACCTCGACAAAGAGAGGGCCCAAAATTTATTTGAGCAGATTTCAGAAATCGGTTCACAAGCCTGGTTAACGGGCACAAATCAGTATTTATTTCAGGATTTAATTAGTGATGCAGATTTTTTTGATATTAATGATGGTAAAACTGTTACGTCATAGACTGATTTGTATTAAATCCTTGCAGAATCATGTTTTTTTTTATCTAATATATAAATAATGATTGTAAATAATGATCTTGCATGAGCAAAATAAATCACGAAACAAATAGCGAATATGATGCCGAGTCTATCAAAGTCTTAAAAGGCTTAGATGCGGTTAGAAAAAGACCTGGAATGTACATCGGTGATACTGATGATGGATCGGGACTGCATCATATGGTATACGAGGTAGTTGATAATTCTATAGATGAAGCATTGGCAGGTCACTGTGATCAAGTTGATGTTTCTCTAAATCCGGATGGCTCTGTTACCGTGCAAGACAATGGAAGAGGTATCCCTACCGAAATTCACGAAGAAGAAGGAATATCAGCGGCAGAAGTAATAATGACACAATTACATGCTGGGGGAAAATTTGATCAAAATTCATATAAGGTATCAGGTGGTTTACACGGTGTTGGCGTCTCTGTTGTGAATGCTTTATCATCCAATTTGAATCTTAAAATATTCAGGAATAATAAAATTCACGAAATAACCTTTAAAGATGGTGAGCCAGAGGGCAGTCTAGCAGCAATAGGTGATAGTCAGGATGGGGCATCGGGGACTGAAATAACTTTTTTACCTTCTAAAAATGTGTTCACTAATACAACATTTATTTTCCAAACATTGGAGCATCGACTAAGAGAGCTTGCTTTTTTAAATTCAGGAGTACAAATAAATCTCTACGATAAGAGAGGTACAGAACAGAAGTCTGTAAATTTAAATTATACAGGGGGTCTGGAAGAATTTGTAAGATATTTGGATAAATCAAAACAGCTTTTAGTAGAAAGTCCTATAAATTTAAGCTTAGAAAAAGAAGGTATGTCAGTTGAAATATCATTATGCTGGAATGATAGTTATCATGAGAATATTTTGTGTTTTACCAATAATATTCCACAGAGAGACGGGGGGACTCATTTAGCAGGTTTCAGAGCTGGGCTTACAAGAACTATAAATAATTACAGTTTACAATTAAATCATGCAAAAAAAGATAAAATACAGATTACGGGTGAAGATGCCCGAGAAGGTATGACTTGTGTTTTATCTGTTAAGCTTCCTGATCCGAAGTTTTCAAGTCAGACAAAAGATAAATTAGTCTCATCTGAGATTAGGCCTGTTGTTGAGAGCTGCGTTAATGATGTACTTGGAAGTTGGTTTGAAGAGCATCCAAATGAGGCAAAGAATGTTATTTCTAAGATCATAGAAGCTGCAGTTGCTAGAGAAGCAGCTAGAAAAGCCCGAGAACTGACGAGGAGAAAGGGGGCCCTGGATATTTCAAATCTTCCTGGCAAACTAGCGGATTGTATTGAAAGGGACCCGTCAAAATCGGAATTATTTATTGTTGAGGGGGATTCCGCTGGGGGTTCAGCTAAACAAGGGAGGGATAGAGATTGTCAAGCAGTGCTACCTTTGAGAGGCAAGATACTCAATGTTGAAAGAGCAAGATTCGATAGGATGTTATCATCAAACGAAATTGGTACCTTAATTACTGCACTCGGAACAGGAATTGGAAAGGATGAATTTGATATAAGTAAATTAAAATATCATAAGATAATTATTATGACAGATGCGGATGTTGATGGAGCTCATATTAGAACGCTTCTTTTAACCTTCTTTTACAGATGGATGAGACCGTTAATAGATGGGGGTTATTTATATATCGCCCAACCACCATTATATAAAGTCAGTAAAAATAGGTCAGAAAGATATATTAAAGTTGACAAAGAACTTGAAGAGTACCTCATTGATATTGGGTTAGAAAATTCTACATACATAAGTAGTACTAAAACAGAACATAGTGCAAATGATTTGAAACAAATCGTAAAACTGTCAAGCGCAGTTAATGGAATACTTAATAATATAAATCAAAGATATCCTAAGTTTATCATTGAAGAATATGCAGTTGCTGGGGCCTTAAATCATGAATTATATTCTAATAAAGAATATGTAACAGAAACTGCGAAATATATTGCAAAAAGACTTAACCAGAAAATGGATGCTTTAAATTTGGCAAATGGTTGGGAAGGGCAATCCAATGATAATAATGATTTAATCTTTCAAAGAGCGAATAGAGGTGTGAAAGAGAGTTATACAATTGATAAACAATTTATGCATTCATCTGATGCGATTGCTTTAAATGAGTTATCCGCAAAGCTTCAAGATGTTTTTCTCAATCCAGGTATCTTGAGGATGAAAGAATCTGAGCAAAAGATTTCATGTCCAACAGACTTATTTGAAAAGGTATTGAATAATGGAAGAAAGGGTGCCTCAATTCAAAGATATAAGGGTCTTGGAGAAATGAATCCTGAACAGTTATGGGAAACAACACTCGATCCAAATATGAGAACGCTCTTACAAGTAAAAGTTCAAGAGGCAGATGAAGCTAGTAATCTTTTTACAAGGTTAATGGGTGATGATGTTGAGCCAAGGCGTGAATTTATTCAAGAAAATGCACTAAGAGTTGCAAATCTGGATATCTGATCACTTTTTTAAATTTGAATATAACCTTTTGTGAAGCTATGAAGTCTTACAGCTTTATTTTTTTGAATGTGTATTAATTCTCCTGTCTGTATTCCAGCCCTGTGATCTCTTGTGATTACATTTGGCTGGATAACAACTGTCATATTTTCTTTGAATTTAAATCCAGGATAATGACTTGCAGGACGACTCTTTGTTCCAATAACAGGATCCAGATATCCTCCTCCATATCCATGGATTAGATCATCCCAGATTGAGAAGTTCCCATCTTCAATTTTTGATGATATATCATTTATTTCATCAATTGTTGTTCCGTCTTTTAGAATTGAAAAGATTTTTTGAAAAACCTCATCTCCAACAGTATGCAATTCAGAATAAAGTGGATCTAATTTTTTAAATCCTATACTTCTTAGTACCTGTCCAGGGTAATTCCAGAAATGAGAACTAATTTCTGTAGTTATGACATCATCTTTTGTAATTTTTTTGTTTGAAGTATATTGATAGGGGACACAATTATTTGGACTATTCATATCTGTAATACCAAAAAAATTTATTATCTTATGCCCGCCATGCTTCAGATATCCTGATTGAGTTATCTGAGACATCTCATGCTCAGTTAGTTCTGGTCTTAGGTTTTGAGTTAAGTTATTAATGCCTTCATCTGTCAATGCTGCAGCAATTTTTAACCAAGATAATTCCTCGGTACTCTTGATAGATCTCATCAAATTATAATCAGGAAATATATCAATAACTTTGATATTCTTTTCTTGAATTTGGCTTATATAACTATACGGTAGCCTGCCAATAATACCTATAGTATTATTTTTTCCAAGACCCTTTATCATTTTGGGAAATATTTTTTGTGATAACTGTCTCTCTCCCCATGAAAGATGTGTATTGCTATTAATAAGTTTCTCTGCCATTGGCAAATGATTATAATGCTCAACATACAAATTTATCTTTTCTCCAGGATTAATTTCAGCGAGGGCCTCTTGAGTAGTGTGCCAGCCTGTGAAATATTGAACTGCACTGCCGGAACCTATTGCTTCATAAATTATAACTTTATCTAATTTTTTTTGCTTTAGAATATCTTCAAGCAAAGCAATTCTTTTTTTGTATTCATTTTCAGTAAATAATGGATATTTTGAGTTGAGAATATCTTTACTTTTGTTATCTAGATTTTGAATAAAATAACCATTTTCCATTTGTATAACCTATTTGTTGCTAAATATTTGAATTTTATGATAGCCCATATAGGAGTTTTCCTGCAACTGGCAAGTCGGCTTTCATTATTCTTCCATTCATTGAGTCTGTGATATATAGTGTTTTTCTATCTGGCCCACCAAAAGCTGTGTTAGTCATTAGGCTATGATTATCAGTATAAATTAAATGTGTTGGTAGGCAATTATTATCAAATCTCCAAACCCCAACTCCTAGATGATTCACAATTATACCATCCTCTGAATCCATTTCAAGCCCATCAGGGCCAGCATGACCGCCAGATAATTGGATTGCAACACCGCTTTTACTAACACTGTTGTCTGCCATTAGAGGTAGGCGCCATATTTGCTGTGATCTTGTAATAGCCACATATACTTGGTTTTCTGAATTATTAACAGTTATACCATTTGGACTTGGAGCGTTTGTTACTAGTTTATGTAATTCGCCATTTTTTGTTAATCTAAATACTCTGCCAGTTTGATCTATTATACCTGTTTGACCTTGATCAGTAAAATATAAGTCTCCGTTTGAAGTAAAATGAAGGTCATTTAAACCTTTAAAGCCTTCTGAATACATTGTCTCTATCAAAGGTTCTATTTTTCCATTATTAACATCCAATTTCATTAAACCCTGTTTATAACAGGCAACATAGGCCGACCCATCTTTATGAAATTTTAATCCATTTGGCCAACCATCATACTCACAAACTATATCCCATTCTCCATCAGGAGATATTTTAAAAACTCTACCAAAGGGGATATCAGTTACATATAAATTTCCATTCCTATCAAATGAAGGCCCTTCAAGAAATTGATTTACTTTTGCTCCTTGTCTGTTTGGATTAGACCAAGCTGTTTGTTTTGTTTCCCTGAATTTCTCTGGCATTTCAGTGAATATTTTAGCTTTTATTAAATTTGGTTGTTTAAATGGATTTAACATTGAATTTCCTCATAATATATATTTTTCAATTAACTGTTTAAGATACAATATAAAATATTTTTGATTATACATAGATTTTTTTTCTTACATATATAAAATATAAGATAAAATTGTCTATGAAAAATAAACTTCAGGAGTATAAAAATGAACGTCCACAATAATTCTAATGATTTGGGAGATATAATTTTTGATCATATTGCTCATGCTGTTCCGAATATAGAAGATGCAATTATACAATATAAAAATACCTTTGGTATTCATGCATCAGAAGTTATGACGATAGAAAAACAGAAAATAAAAATGGCAATCATATCAATTGGTAATGTAAAGATCGAATTAATGGAACCATTAGATGACTCATCACCTATTGCAAAATTCCTTGATAAGAACCCAAAGGGTGGGCTGCATCATTATTGTATTTCTGTTGAAGATATTAATGAAGCCTATAAAATACAAAAAAATAATAATGTTAATATATTATCGACGCAATCTAAAGGTTATCATGGACGTGATTTATATTTTATTCATCCAAATCAGGTTTGTGGAGCATTGATTGAGGTTGAAGCAATGAAAAAAGAATGATAAATTCTGAATTACTAATTCATATAATATAAATAAAAATAAGGGGTAAAAATGTCTAAAGCTGGTGGAGTGTATAAAGAAGTTTTATTTGAAATAAAGAATAAGGTTGCGTGGATATCTATAAACAGGCCTGAGGTTCGAAATGCTTTTCGAGAGCAAACATTGGATGAACTAACACATGCAGTTTTATCAACTAGGAATGATCCATCAATAGTATGTGTTGTTATAAATGGAGTTGGAGATAAAGCTTTTTCCGCAGGTGGTGATTTTCATGCAATGATGAGGCTTGATTGGGAAAATGCCGCTCATTGGAATGATAGAATGCTTGCACTAGCAATGGCAATCAGAGGATTGCCGATCCCTGTTGTCGCTTCAGTTCATGGTTATTGTATGGGTGGAGGACATGAGCTAGCCTTATGGTGTGACTTAGTCATTGCTGCAGACGATGCTATTTTTGGACAAAGTGGCGCAGTAGTGGGAGCATGCCCAACAGTTGGCGCAACACAATACTTACCTCAATTAATAGGGTCAAGACTTGCGAAAGAAATGATTTTTATGGCGAGGCGATTTACAGCGGAAGAAGCTGTGAGCATAGGGCTTATTAATAGAGTTGTTCCTAAAAATAAACTTGAAGCGGAAACACAAAAATGGTGCGAGGCTCTCATACAAAGAAGTGGCCAGACAATCAGACAAACAAAGAAATCGTTAAACCACGATTCTGATACATTGTATGCAAGTTGGCAACATGGTATGGAATTATTAGCCCATGTTTGGGGGTCAGAAGAATCACTTGAGGGAATGAATGCATTTCTTGAAAAAAGAAAACCAGACTTTCAGCAATTCAGAGAAAAAAGAAAAGATAATGTAGAAAAGTACCTAGATGGTCTGGATAATGATGAGAATGCGAGATCAAATTAAGAATTTAATGGTGTGATATGAACAAAAATCAAAAAGGGCCTCTAGATGGTATCCGTGTAATTGATTTAAGTAGAATATTGGCAGGGCCATTCTGCACAATGAATTTAGGTGATATGGGTGCAGAGATTATTAAAATTGAGCAACCTGGAAAGGGTGACGATACAAGATCTTGGGGCCCGCCTTTTGCAGGCAGTGAAGCGGCGTATTTTCTTGGAATTAATAGAAATAAGAAAAGTGTTACACTTAATCTAAAATCACCTGAAGGTATAGAAATACTAAAAAAACTTCTCCAAGAAGCAGATGTAATAATTGAGAATTTCAAATTTGGAACTCTGGATAAATACGGCATTACAGATGAGTGGCGGGAAAAAGAAGCGCCACAATTAATCCATTGTCAGATTACAGGTTACGGTGGTAGAGGGCCCCGTGGGAAAAGGCCAGGCTATGATTTTCTTTTACAAGCCGAAAGTGGTCTCATGAGTATTACCGGAGAAGAAAACGGTGACCCAATGAAAGTTGGAGTAGCGCTAGTTGATGTTTGTACTGGTATGAATGCTGCGATTGCTATTCTAGGTGCATTAAACGCTAGAAATCAAATAGGATTAGGCCAAAGAGTTGAAACTAGCTTATATACAACGAGTATATCAATGTTAGTAAATGTTGCGGCTAATCATCTTGTTAGTGGCAAACCAGCTAGAAGATTTGGTAATGGGCATCCAAATATTGTTCCATATAGAACTTTTGAAGCTAAGGATGGAAGCATAGCAATTGCCGTTGGTAATGATAATCAATTTAAAAAATTTACTGAATGTTTAGGAAAGAAAGAGTGGGCTGATGATATTAAGTTTATCAAGAATTCCGATCGTGTTGTAAATAGGAAAGAAATAGATCAATTGATACAAAGTGTGATTGAGAATAAGTCAGTACAGGAATGGCTAGATCTTCTTTTGAAATTTGATATTCCCGCAAGTGCTGTTAATTCAGTTGAGAGCGCTTTAATAGATGAGCAAACTATTGCTAATGACATGGTTGTTGAAGTAGACCATTCTGAAGCTGGGGAATTGAAGATGCTAGGTGTGCCCTATCGATTTAATAAAACACCGGCGGTTATTGATAAGGCGCCCCCATTACTTGGGGAAGATAATGAAACGATCTTAAAGTCAATTGGGTATAGTGAAAGCCAAATAAAGAGCTTAAGATCAAATAATGTAATTTAATACTCCACATGTTAGATAAAGTATCAAATTTAAAAAATGTGATAAAAACAAATATCAGCCAAGATGATGTAATTTTTATTGGAGGGTTCGGTCATTTAATACCTTTCTATTTAACCCATGAATTAATTAGACAGAAAAAAAATAATGTAACTATTTGTAGGTCAGGTGCCGATATACTTTTTGATCAACTAATTGCAGCAAATATAGTAAGAAAGGTAATTTTTGGTTATATTGGTAACCCATCAGTTGGGTTGTCCCATGCTTTCAACAGGGCCTACAAATCCAAGACAATTGAAATAGAAGAATGGACAAATTATTCCATGATACTGCGATTGCACGCAGCTAGAATGGGGATAAGCTTTATCCCCTCAAAAATACTTCAAATAGGCGATATACCAGATAATATCGGACCTTTGAAAGAAATTTTATGCCCGTACACTGGCGCATCATATTCTGCAATACCATCCTTAAAGCCAGATGTGGCTCTAATACATGCACAATACGCTGACAAATATGGAAATATTCAAATGTGGGGAGTCGATGGAGATACGATTGAGGGTGCCTTTGCATCAGAAAAGGTTATTGTTAGTGTAGAAAAGATTATTGATAATAAACAAATAAAAGAAAACCCAGAAAGAACAGTAATACCTGCTCACAGAGTTACTGCAGTAGTTGAGTTACCATGGGGGGCATACCCTTCATACGTGTCTGGTTTTTACTCAAGAGATGACCAGCATTATATAGATTATGATGTAATCTCACGAGATGAAGATAAACTCACGGAATATATTAATCATTGGATTAATGGCATTGATGATATTGAAGTTTACAAAAGTAGGATTGGATATGAAAAGATTCGCCAGCTTGAAGCTGGTCTATGCGGTAAATTATAATGGTACAAGATTATAGAAAATTATCTGCAAGTAAACGGATTGCTTTAATTGCTGCTTCTGAATTAAAGGGGTACACTTCCTGTTTTGTTGGGATTGGAATACCGTCTGATGCTGCCTGTCTAGCAAAACTGACAGTCGAACGCAATCTAAATTTAATATATGAATCTGGTGTAATTGGAACTTTGCCATTGTCTAAATCTTATTCTACAGGTAGTCCATCAATTGCAAATAATGCGGATATGATTACAGATAGCCTTGCTGTTTTTTCTGAGCTTCAAGCATGTAGAATAGATGTAGGCTTGCTCTCAGCAGCACAGATAGATAAATATGGTAATTTAAATTCTACTACAATAGGATCGTATGAAGATCCTAAGATTAGAATGGTTGGATCTGGAGGTGCCCACGATATTGCCTCATTAATACCTAACCTCATTATTCTTATGCCTCACGATCCTCGTAGGTTTACTGAGAATGTTGATTTCATTACCAGCCCAGGATCTGGAATAGAATTAATGGAACAAAGAAGAAAATATGATCTTGGTAAAGGCCCGTCTATACTTATTACGGATAGGGCGAAATTTATAATGTCTGATCAGGGATGGTGTTTGGATTCTGTTCTCTCAGGTTTTACACATGAAGAAGCGGTTGAAGACTTATGCTGGGATTTAAAACAAACAGAAAAAGAAGATATTACTATTGATGAGTCGGTATTGAAAAGTTTACATAAGTTAGATTATTAAATAATTATATATTTTTAGTTAGATCATTGATAACTGATACTGTGGTATCTATTATCTGGTCTGCATCCTTTTTTTCTAAGCAAAAGGCTGGGGCAAAACCAATTGTATCGCCAGCTGGCATTGCTCTTACAAGTATTCCTTTTTTTGACATTTCATTAACTACCAATTGGGATAGATTACCTGGTTTATCAAAAAATCTTCTCTCTTTTTTATCTTTAACTAATTCTATAGCTGATAATAACCCTACCGATCTTATATCTCCAATAAATTTATTTGAATGCATTTTTTCAAATAAACTATCATTGAAGTATTTTGCTACCTCTGAACCTTTTTTTATTAAGTTCTCTTTGTCAATTAATTCAAGATTAGCAACAGCTGCAGCGCAAGAAATTGGATGCGCTGAATAAGTAGACCCTTGGTTTAATGGGCCATATATGTCAGTACTATCTCGAATCACAGACCAAATATCATCAGATAATATTGACCCTGAAAGAGGGCAGTATGCAGAAGTTAGGCCCTTTGCAATCGTTATCATATCAGCTTCAATATCGTAATAATCTATTCCAAACATACATCCCAACCTACCAAAACCAGTGATAACCTCATCTGCAATTAGGGCAATATTATATTTTTTAAGAATTTTTTTGATAAGTTCCCAATATCCTTTTGGAGGAGGGACAAGACCGCCATTACCCATAACTGGTTCAGCAATAAAACCAGCAATAGTTTCTGGCCTTTCTTTTATAATTAGATCTTCAAGTTGTTCGGCGCACATAGATGCAAACTCATCTTCTGTTTGGTCAAGATTTTCTCTATGAAAATAATACGCTTCTTGAGTATGGAGAATCCCATTGATTGGTAAATCAAAATTCTTATGATATTGTTTTAGGCCAGTTAAGCTTCCTGATAATACGCCAGCTCCATGATAAGCGCCTATTCTTGAAATAATCTTCTTTCGCTTTGTTTGACCAATCAGATTATTGTAATGCCAAAGCATCTTGATATTTGTTTCGTTTGCATCTGACCCTGTGAGACCAAAATAAATTTTACTCATATTATCCGGGCATCTATTAATTATCATCTCTGACAATTTAATTGAGACTTCCGTGGAGTTTCCATAATAGGCATGATAATAAGGGAGTTTTTTTGTCTGTTTAATTATGGCATTAATTATATCTTTTTGCCCATAACCTACATTTACACAATATAAACCTGAAAAAGCATCAATATATTCTATATTATTGCTATCTTTAATGCGAACTCCAGATGCTTCCATCATCACTCTACTGGGTATCTCGCCCCTTTCAAATTTTGCCAGATGAGTTAGAGGGTGGATAAAATTATTTCTATCTAATTCTGAGTTGGATATTTGATTCATTTTGGAGTATTATTTTTAGATTGTAATATCATTATAATTAATTATAGATATTAACACAATATTTGTTTAAATCATTTTAATAAGGAGTTTATATGGGTATTTTTGAAAAATTACGAGACTCAATAGATAATAATGATTTTGATGGATTTGCTAGTCTTCTTCATGAGGATTACATATTCCACCGACATCAAACTGGCTCGAAGATGAATAGATCTGAAACACTTGAGATGATAAAAAACATGATGGCGAGTGACAAACTTGAAATCGTTGACCAAAGGTGCGTTTATGAGAATGAAGAAATTTTGGTACATCATTCTGTTATGACATTTCCTGATGACTCAAGAGAAGCTGTTATGGCAGTTTACATTAAGAGAGATGGTAAGTTATACTCATGTGAAACAGGGGTTACAAAAATATAGTGAGTGTGGGTAATTGCAATCAACTTTTGGGATTATAGGGATCTGTTGATAAATAGTAAGTACTAGATTAGGTTCATAATACTATTAGCTATCCACCCACACATATTATTAACGTACAAAGTAATAAATTAGATTAATTTTATTTAAATATTTTTTCCTTCACCAGCCACATGTTTTTCTATATGCCTAGATGGAGATTTACCATTAATATCTGTACCAATTGGTGACCATGTACATACATTTGTTGTCTGTGTCCAAATTGTTTTATGTTCACCGGGTATAAAAAATTCTACAAATTCACATTGGCTATCTTTTGTATAGAACCAATGAGGTTCATTCTCAAAATTATATAAAAGGTCAAATTGATTTAATTCATATTCAGTGCCATCTAATACCGCTAATACCGAACCACTG